>ERZ779885.22-NODE-22-length-179304-cov-9.358284_pt1 | contig 179304 bp, 152 predicted proteins | sample MGYA00511554_ERZ779885 | MGnify/ENA primary metagenome ERZ779885 (study PRJEB29588, sample SAMEA2160998) | human gut metagenome | biome: human gut; feature: human-associated habitat; material: faeces | place: Denmark | collected 2008/2010 ... | reverse complement strand
CGCCTCCGGTTGATACAGGAAGCGGTCGCCGCTCTTACTGTTGAAGCCGGTCCTGTTACGGCCTTGTCGTCGTTCTATGAGACGGAGCCGTGGGGTTTTTCTTCGCCCCATCGTTTTCTCAATATCGCTCTTGCCCTCGAAACAACTCTTTCTCCTCGGGAACTGCTCGATGTTGCCCGACGGATAGAACAAAAACTGGGGCGTACCCGCAAGAGTAGCGACGGCGGTTATGCCGACCGTACCATCGATATCGATTTGCTTATGGTGGACGATGCCGTCGTCGATACGCCCGAACTTTCACTCCCTCACCCGCGCCTGCATTTGCGGCGCTTTGTTCTCGAACCTCTCTGCGAGATAGCCCCCTCACTTTATCACCCGATATTGAAAAAGACGATTGCTCAACTTTTTTCGGAGCTGTAAAAAATCAGGGAAAATCTTCCTCTTCCTTTCTTGCAAGATGTAATTTTTGTAAAAATATTTTTCTGAATTATTACTTTATTTGATTTTTATATTTATCTTTGCTTGTAAAATATTTACCATATAAAAATTACATTGTATGAAAAAACATTTACTTTTATCTCTATTTGCTGCAAGCAGCATCGTGGGAAGTCTGTCGGCACAGTCATTAACTCCTGTTTTTCAAGAATCTTATGACTATCCAAATCATACCGGTGGTGGGCTTTCAATCATACCGAAAGCATTTACCACCAATGGACAATTGGAATGTTGGAGCTATAAATACGATGCAGAAAAAGAAACCGTTTCCCTTTTGGATAATGACTTTCAAGAAAAAGGAAAGACAATTTCTGTTAACAAGAAAACATTAACTGGCTATACAGTTTACAAAGAACGAGAGCGTGTGATATCTTCTTCTCCTACACGCACCGACACACTAGGAAGATATTCTAAGGAAGATATACAACTATATTTAGGTTATAATGAAGACAACCTCTTGACTACCGAAGACATAAAAAAATTTATAGAGGAAAACCTATATTTCTCTGTGAAATGGATTTATACCGAGCCGGGTACAGGTTATACCGTTTTCCTCAATGTTACTGAAGGTAATTATGAAGAATATACTTCTACGACGCTTGCCCGGAGGGGTTATATTTGGAATGGATCTATCCTTAGTGGAATAAATTATCATTATGATGCTTTGTATACCGGGGAATGGACAGAGCGTAAAGAAAATAATGGTATGGAGAATTATGATCACATGTGTGCATTATGTTATTATGATATGGACGAGAACTCTTTCACGGATGACTACTCTTTTTATTTGACACAGAACCTGTTCAATACCGATGATAAATATGAGTATTTAGTCCTTTCGTATGAACTCGTTGAGTCTTCAAGTTCTGAGAACGATAGAGATGGCGATGGCACGATCGATCAGCAAACAATCTATTATTATCCTCGCACTACAAAACTATCTTGTTCGTCGGAAGATGGACATACACTATGGCAGGTCGATATAAATGGTAGTGAGTCTTGTAATGTTTATCGAATAAACGGGAAATATTATATCGGAATAGATGGTATTATTTACCTCATCAATAAAGAATCCACAGGATTAAAAACAGTACAAAATACGGCAGCCATGAAAGTGTTCCCCACACTCGCCTCGCCAAGCGACGACATCACCATAGAGTTGAATGCAGAGGGCGGTGATGCTTCACGACACCTGTACATATCCGACGCGGCGGGACGGATCGTTGACAGCCGTATCGTGGAAGCGGGAAAGAACAGCGTATCGATCGACGCGGGACGTTTCCGTTCGGGCATGTACAATTTTACGCTCGAAGAGAACGGACGGGTAGTCGACAATGGAAAAATCTTTGTCCGATAATCACTACCGGGCAGTTTTAAGAAAGAGAGACCCCGGCTCTCAAAAAGGGAGCTCGGGGTCTTATTTTTTCTTTCTTCGGGGTATGTGAGTTCCTTCCTCTACCGTCTTTCCGAGCGAATATGAAGAATCTTTTGTTTCTATTACTTAGAGGTATTGAAGAATCCTTTGCCAAAACGTATGTCATTCCGGAGCGTTATTGCGAGAAATCTCTGTTACTATCGCTTGGGTGGAGATTCCTCCTCCCTGCGGTCGTCAGAATGACAAAGGGGGTTGAGACAGCCTCACATTTGTCATTCCGAGCGAGGCCGTCAGGCCGACGAGGAATCTTCGAGCAAATGAGAGCAAAAGGAAAAATAGATTTTCATTTTGCCGAGTACCGCAGAAAATCAGCTTGGCTGAATCTCTTGCTTTTACTCGCTTGGTTGTCATTCCGAATAAATATGAGGAATCTCCGGCTTTCTATCGGTTGAGATTCTTCGACGCTTTGCGTCTCAGAATGACATTTTTTCATTACACGTGTTCTGCGCAGAATGAAAAACGGGGTACACCAGTTTCGGTGTACCCCGTTTATAAACAGTTTTCGAAGAACGGCTATTTCACGATTTCGCCCAGCAAGGTAGCCGACGAAGCCTCGGTAATACGTACAGATACGAAATCACCTGCTTTTATCCCTTCGGTACGGGGGAACACCACCATTTTGTTTTGTTGGGTACGTCCGCATAACTGTTCGCGGGAACGGCGGGAAAAACCTTCGACGAGGACTTCGAACGTGTGCCCGATGTCCCGGCGGTTACTTTCGAGAGAGAGTTCGTTTTGGAGGTCGATCATACGTTGCAGGCGTTCTATTTTCACCTCTTCGGCGATATTGTCGGGCAGATGTCGCGAGGCATGAGTACCGGGACGTTCGGAATATTTGAAGAGAAACGAACTGTCGAATCCCACCTCACGCATGAGGGAAAGTGTGTCGGCAAACTCTTCTTCGCTTTCGGAGTGGAATCCAGCAAACAGATCGCTCGAAATACCGCAATCGGGCAATATGCGGCGTATGGCGGCGATACGGTCGAGATACCATTCCCGGGTATATTTTCTGTTCATCAGGGAGAGAATGCGGTTATTGCCCGATTGTACCGGCAGGTGTATGTGGCGGCACAAGTTGGGGTATCGGGCTATGGTGTGCAATGTTTCATCGCTCATGTCTTTGGGGTGGGAGGTTGTGAACCGGATACGCATGTCGGGAGCTGCTTCGGCTACGGTGGCGAGCAATGTGGGGAAGTCGATGACGCGGCCGTCTTCTTCGACAAAATGGTAGGAGTTGACATTCTGTCCCAACAAGGTCGCTTCTTTGAAGCCTTCGTGGCGGAGTTCTTGCAGTTCCTGCAAAATGCTTTCAGGTTCACGGCTGCGTTCGCGACCGCGCGTATAAGGAACGATGCAGTATGAGCAGAAATTGTTGCACCCCCTCATGATGGAAATGAATCCCGATATGCGGTTACCTCCTATGCGGGTAGGGAGGACCTGCTTGTAGGTCTCGGTGGTGGATAATTCCACGTTGATTGCTTTTTCCCCGTTTTCTACCGATGCGACCAGATGCGGCAGGTCGAGATAAGCGTCGGGGCCTACCACGAGGTCGGCATGATGCTCGTTGAGGAGTGTTTCCCGCACCCGTTCGGCCATGCAGCCGAGTACGCCGACGATAAGATGTCGGTTTTTACGTCGGAGGGAATTGAAATATTGCAGGCGGGAAATGACCCGTTGTTCGGCATTGTCGCGTATCGAGCAGGTATTTACGAAAATGGCGTCGGCCTCTTCGATATTTTCGCATATCGAATAATCGGCCATTTTCATGATGGAGGCGACGACTTCGCTGTCGGCCATGTTCATTTGGCAACCGTATGTCTCGATGAAAAGTTTCTTTTCGTTCATGGGGTGTGTTTGTATGTAGAGCTAATTTTATGAAAAAACTTTTATCAGGAGTATATTTATGCGTTTTATCTTTCTTTTTAGATCATTTTGTATCTGTTTTATGAAAAAATGTGCCAAAAAGTTTGTTTGTAAGAGAAATTTATTATCTTTGCAACAACTTCATATGAAATTTTTTCATAGTTAAGGTTTAGGTTAAATTCGTTTAGGGTGGTTGTGAAACCGCCCTAAATTTTTTGTATGTACCGGAATTTTGTTTTTCAATTGACAATGTGTATTTTTACACGGACAAAAATACAAAAAGCGATGGATAATCTGTGGGTTTATCTGATACTTATTTTCGGCTATGTCGGTTATTCTTTGGTAAAGAGTGCCCGTAAGCAGCGTGAGGGCGACCGAGAAGAGTCCGATGAGGAAGGCCTTTTTCCCGAGGAACAAGGTCTGAACCGGAATCTCGAAGATGTCTGGAAAAGCCGATCGGGGACGATTCCTGCACCTTCTTATGGTAGGAATGCGGCAATCGGTGTAGCCGGAGAGAAAGTATCGAAAAAGGTTTCCGAAGGATTTTCCCGGCCTTTTTTGTCGTCGGAGTTGGAGAGTGCCGTAAAACCTGCTATCGCGGCGCGGGAATCCTTTCTGCGCAAAGTAGAGGGTGAGATGCCCGAAGTCGCATCTATGGGCCGTATCGATAACGTTATCGGCGATCTCCCGAAGGGAGAGAGTGAAAATACTCCGGCATGTTCTCCTTCCGTCGGTACGGGTAAATCCCGACCGTTCACTTCGACCGAGGAGTTACGAAGGGCTGTTATCGCTTCGGAAATATTGAATCGAAAATATTAGAAAAAAATACGAATATGAGTTTTAGAGTTATTTCGGCCGAGGAAGCCGCATTGCACATTCATGATAACGATAATGTAGGATTCGGCGGATTTACGGCAGCCGGAACCCCCAAAGTAGTTCCGCAGGCAATCGCCCGCAGGGCCGAGGAAGAGCATGCTGCCGGTCGGCCCTTCCGTATCGGCGTTTTCACCGGTGCGTCGACCAGCGACCGTCTCGATGGCGCTTTATCCCGCGCCAAGGCGATAAAATTCCGTACGCCCTATCAGTCGTGTCCCGATTCCCGGGCGGCTATCAATGCCGGGGAGATTACCTATTGCGATGTGCATCTCTCGGAGTTGGCACAAATGTTGCGTTATGGTTTTCTGGGAAAAATCGACGTTGCCGTTATCGAAGCGTCATCGGTTACCGATGACGGGAAAATTGTTCTTGGTCCCGGTGTAGGTATTGCGCCTACCGTGTGCCAGTTGGCAAAAAAAATCATTATAGAAGTAAATGCGCACAATCCCAAAGAATTGGCCGGATTCCATGATATTTATCAGCCGGCCGATCCTCCGTATCGTCGGGAGATACCCATTTACCGGCCTTCCGACCGTATCGGTGTTCCCTATATTCAGGTCGACCCGGCTAAGATTGTAGGAATTGTAGAAACCAATCTTCCCGATGGAGTGAAAGAGTTTGCCCCCAGCGACGAGGTAACGATGAACATAGGCCGCAATGTGAGCGACTTTCTTACGTCGCAGCTCAAAGCCGGTCTTATTCCGTCCGAATTCCTTCCCATACAGTCGGGAGTCGGAAACATCGCCAATGCCGTGTTGGGTTTCTTGGGCAGTAATCCCGACATTCCGCCTTTCCAGATGTATACCGAGGTGATACAGGACTCGGTCATCGGGCTTTTGCGGGAAGGTCGTTGTACTTTCGCCAGCGGTTGTTCGCTGACGGTAAGCGATAAAATGATGCAGGAAGTGTATAGCGACCTCGACTTTTTCAGGGATAAAGTCGTGCTGCGTCCCGGCGAAATAAGCAATCACCCCGAGTTGGTGCGCCGTATGGGACTTATCACGATCAATACGGCACTGGAAGCCGACATTTTCGGAAATGTGAACAGTACGCATGTAACAGGTACGAAGATGATGAACGGTATCGGCGGTTCGGCCGATTTCACCCGCAACGGATATATTTCAATATTCACCTGTCCTTCTGTGGCAAAAGGAGGAAAAATCAGCGCCATCGTCCCGATGGTTTCGCATCTCGACCACAGTGAACATTCTGTCAATGTCATTGTTACCGAGTATGGTGTCGCCGATTTGCGAGGGAAAGATCCCCGTCAGCGTGCCGAACTTATCATCGAGAATTGTGCGCATCCCATGTATCGTCCTCTTTTGCGAGAATATCTCTCTTTGGGAGGAAAAGGTCATACCCCGCATTGCCTGAGCGCGGCTTATGCTTTCCATGAAGAGTTTTTACGGTCGGGCGATATGGCGCAGACATCGTTTGCCGCTTATAAATAATTTTACCGATCGATGGAGGAGTGGTTGTCCCGGACGTCCCTACTCGTAGGGGAAGAATCGCTTGCTCGCTTGCAAAAGGCACATGTGCTTGTCGTGGGAGTCGGTGGTGTGGGTGCTTATGCCGCCGAGATGATCGTCAGGGCGGGTGTGGGAGAAATCACCTTGCTCGATGCCGATACGGTCGAAGAGTCGAACCTTAACCGACAGTTGGTCGCACTTCGTTCGTCGTTATCCCGTGCAAAGGTTGATGTTCTCGGAGAGCGGTTGCTCGACATCAATCCCTGTCTGAAACTGCATACTTGTTGCCGTTACCTCGAAGCCGGAGATGTAGAGGCGTTGCTCGATACTCCTTATGACTTCATCATCGATGCCATTGATACGTTAGCTCCCAAGACGGCTTTGCTCGTCGCGTGCGTACGTCGTAAAATACGGGTCATCTCCTCGATGGGAGCCGGTGCGCGTCTCGATCCTGCCGCCGTGGCGTATGCCGATATTGCCGATACGTATCATTGCGGCCTTGCCCGAGAGGTGCGCCGCCGGTTGCGTGTGGCGGGTATTCGTCGCGGTGTGAAGGTCGTATTTTCCACGGAGCAGCCTGTCGTTTCGGCCGTGCATTCGATTGAAGGCGAGAGAAACAAGCGTTCGGTCGTGGGGACGGTATCGTATCTGCCGGCGGTTTTCGGTTGTTACTTGGCTGCCTATGTGATACGTAAATTGTCGGAAAAATGATAGAGATAAAAAATATACATAAGAGTTTCGGGCATCTCGAAGTTCTGAAAGGTATAGATGCCACTGTCGATCGGGGAGAAATCGTTTCGATCGTCGGGGCCAGCGGCGCCGGAAAGACCACTTTGCTGCAAATCGTGGGAACGCTCGAAAAACCCGATGCCGGACAGATTCTTATCGACGGCTGTCCCGTATTCGATTTGCGGGAAAAAGAGTTGTCGGCTTTTCGCAACCGGCATATCGGTTTTGTGTTCCAGTTTCATCAGTTGCTGCCCGAATTTACTGCGCTTGAAAATGTCATGCTCCCTGCTCTGATAGCCCGGACGAACCGGGCCGAAGCTCGTCGCCAAGCTGCCGGACTGCTCGATTTTTTGGGATTGAGCGATCGTCTTTCTCATAAACCGGCACAACTTTCCGGGGGAGAAAAGCAACGTGTTGCCGTAGCCCGGGCGCTTATAAACCGGCCCGATGTCGTGTTGGCCGACGAACCGTCGGGAAGTCTCGATTCGCAGAATAAGGCCGAATTGCACAATCTTTTTTTCGATTTACGAAAAGAATTCGGCCATACATTTGTTATCGTTACCCACGATGAGGCGTTGGCTCGTCTTTCCGACCGCATGATCGAGTTGTGCGACGGACGTATTACGGCGCAGCTCAAAAGCGAATTGGCGTGATGAGACGAGTATTTGGCGTTGCAGGGTATATCTTTTTTCTTTTTTTGATGTCGGCTTGCAGTCAAGAGGAAGAAAAAATAAATTTTACCGATTTCCGTTATGATATAGTTACTTGTCGGCACGACGGGGACGACTTGGTATTTTTGCGCGACGATACGACATTGCTTTATCCGCAGAGTACTGTTCCGTCCCATCTTTTACCTATCGATCAACGGGCGCTTATCGGCTATTCGCCTGTCGGGAAAATTGCCGATCGGCAGTTGAGTATTGTGTTGCAGACCTCTATCAAACCCATAACGACGGGAGATATTCTTTTCTTGTCCCCGGACGGTGCGCAGGAGTTGGTCGATGATCCGCTTTATCTGACCTCGGTGTGGTGTAGCGGCGGTTATGCGAATCTGCGATATAAGATCGAGTATCATGATGTTTCCCACGTGTTGACGATGATAGCCGTTTTCCCACAAAACAGTACCGATACGCTCGACTTGCAACTGAGACACGACACACGTGGCGATGCTCCCGGTTATTATGCTTCGGGGTATGCATCTTTTCGGTTGCCCCGACCGTTGCCTCCTGTCGTGAGAGTCAGTATCCATACGTCTAATCTCGATGGTCGGAAACAATTTGTATTTACAGAAAAATAAATCATAATATCATGGAAAAAAAAGAATTGCAAATAGAGCTTACTCCCGAAGTAGCTGAGGGTATTTATGCCAATCTGGCGATCATAAGCCACTCTTCATCGGAATTCGTTGCCGATTTTATACGTATTCTTCCCGGCATGCCCAAAGCGCAGGTGAAGTCGCGTATCGTATTGACTCCCGAACATGCCAAACGGTTGCTCTTTGCTCTTGAAGAGAATGTTGTAAAGTATGAAAAGCAGTTCGGCAAAATCAATATCGGAGAGGGTGCTCCCATGTCGCCCTTTATCGTTCCCGGCGGTGAAGCCTGATTTTGGGAATAGTCGGGAAACCGTTACGGAGAGTGTGTCCCGATTTTTTTCGGCGCACTTTGTTTCTTTATAGGGAATTGCTACATTTGTATTTCCAAAAGATAAAATTATGGAACAAAAACTTTTCATTTATAATACACTGGCTCGTCGTAAAGAGGAATTCATACCTATCAATCCACCCTATGCAGGAATGTATGTGTGTGGTCCTACGGTATATGGCGACGCTCATTTGGGGCATGCCCGTCCGGCTATTACGTTCGACTTGCTTTTCCGTTACCTGAAACATATCGGTTATAAAGTGCGTTATGTACGCAATATCACCGATGTGGGCCATCTCGAAAATGATGCCGATGAGGGAGAGGATAAAATTGCCAAAAAAGCCCGTCTCGAACAACTCGAACCGATGGAGGTGGTACAATTTTATCTCAATCGTTACCACAAAGCAATGGAGGCGCTCAATGTGTTGCCTCCCAGCATCGAACCGCATGCTTCGGGACATATCATCGAACAAATCGAGTATATAAAAAAGATTCTCGAACACGGCTATGCCTATGTGAGCGAAGGGTCGGTTTACTTCGATGTGGAGAAGTACAACAAAGATCACCACTACGGTAAACTTTCGGGCCGTAATATCGAGGAGCTGCTGGGTACGACTCGTGCGCTCGACGGTCAGTTCGAGAAACGGAATACGTTCGATTTCGCGTTGTGGAAAAAGGCGTCGCCCGAGCATATCATGCGTTGGCCTTCGCCGTGGAGCGATGGTTTTCCCGGTTGGCATCTCGAATGTTCCACGATGGGAACCAAATATCTGGGTGAGACTTTTGATATACATGGCGGGGGAATGGATTTGCTTTTCCCGCATCATGAGTGCGAAATCGCCCAGTCGGTAGCCGCACAGGGTCATGAGTCGGTACATTATTGGATGCACAACAACATGATCACCATCAATGGGCAGAAAATGGGTAAATCGCTGGGCAATTTCATAACGCTCGAACAGTTCTTTACCGGCGATCACCCGTTGCTTACGCAGGCATATTCACCCATGACGATACGTTTCTTTATTTTGCAGGCACAGTATCGCAGTACGCTCGACTTCGGCAACGATGCGCTTCAAGCTGCCGAGAAAGCTTGGCAAAGGTTGGCCGAGGGTTGGTGCAATCTTTCCAAAATCGAGCCGTCCGCCGAGACGACCGTCGATGTGAAAGGTCTCCGTGAGAAATGCTACGAGGCGATGAACGACGATCTCAATACGCCGATTGTCATATCCCGCCTTTTCGACGGGGTACGCGCTATCAATACGATTTTGTCGGGGAATGCGACGATTACGGCGGCTGACCTTGATGATTTGCGCGGTACTTTCTCGACGTTCTTGTTCGATATTCTCGGTCTGCGTCTCGATGAGGCTGAAGCCGGAGGGGCAGCTCTCGAACCTTTTGAAAAAGCCGTTGATTTGTTGCTCGATGTCCGTCGGGACGCCAAGGGCAAAAAAGACTGGGCGACCTCTGATTTTATCCGCGACAAACTCGGTGAGATAGGTTTTGAAATAAAAGATACCAAAGAAGGTACCGAGTGGAAATTGAAATAATCGTTTTTTAGATCTGTGGAAACCGGCCGTTACGGGGAGAGTCGATTCCCGAAGGCCGGTTTCGTTTATTCTTTTGAGATGGCACGATGGAATCCTTGGCACGGCTGTTGCAAGATAAGTGAGGGGTGTCGTCATTGCTATGTTTATCGCATCGACGGACGGTATTCCCGGGACAGTTCGGTGGTGTACCGTACCCGGGATTTCGATTTGCCTGTGCGTCGTTGTCGCGACGGTCGTTATAAAATTCCTCCCGGAGAGACGGTCTATACCTGTTTTTCGTCCGATTTTCTTCTCGACGCTGCCGATGAGTGGCGTAATGAAGCGTGGGCGATGATGCGTCTCCGTTCCGACTTGCATTTTTTCATGATAACCAAGCGTATCGACCGGTTGATGTCGGTCATCCCTGACGATTGGGAAACAGGTTATCCCAATGTAACGCTTTGTTGTACGGTCGAGAATCAAGAGCGGGCCGATTATCGCCTGCCGTTGTATTCAAAATCGCCTGTTGCCCGAAAAATAATCGTATGCGAGCCTCTTCTCGGTGCGATAGATTTGTCTCCGTATCTGTCGGGGTCGATTTCAGAAGTGGTTGTCGGAGGCGAGTCGGGACCCGAAGCCCGTCCTTGCCGTTACGAATGGGTTCTCGATTTGCGGCGGCAGTGTGTCGAAGCGGGAGTTGCTTTTTCATTTAAGCAGACGGGGGCAAACTTTATCAAAGAAGGGCGTTTCTATCGGGTACCCCGCACGTTACAGCATGCGCAGGCTTGTAAAGCCGACATCGATTTCTGTCCGCACGGAAAAGATTTTTCTCCGATGCCCCCGACGCTTTTCGGATAATCTCCTTGTTTTTTACATTCGGATTCCCTATTTTTATACCGTATCGAAAAATTAAAAAATGGGAACTATGAAAAATGCGGTATTTATCTTATTCTGTTTTTTGTTTTTATCGGCCTATTCGATAGGGCAGGAATTGTATCCTTATCGCGATAATGGGGGAAAGTATGGTTATAAAGAAAAATCGGGCAAGATTATCATTCCCGCCAACTACGATAGGGCGTGGAATTTTTCCGAAGGTTTGGCGGTCGTGGAAGTCGATGGAAAGAGAGGCTTTATCGATGCGGACGGTAAGATGGAGATACCCGCAGGTTTCGATGTTGCCGGTTCTTTTTCTCAGGGTTTGGCCAGCGTGAAAATAGACGGGAAGTGGGGATTTATCGATAAAAGCGGGGAACTGGTTATTCCTTGTCGTTTCGATAACGTGTGGTCGTTTTCCCGGGGACAGGCCAAAGTGAAAATCGATGGAAAATACGGTACGATCGATAAGACGGGGCGGTATGTGATTCCGGTGCGTTTCGATGCCTTATGGTTTTTCTCCGAAGATTTGGGCCGTATCAAGCTGAGTGGAAAGTATGGTTTTATCAATATGAACGGAGACATCGTGATTCCTTGCCAGTATGACGAAGCGTGGGCTTTTGTGGACGGATTGGCCCGGGTGAAGTTGAACGGACGCTGGGGATATATCGATAATACTGGAAAGTGGTTCGAGACCAAAAAAGAGGGAGCCTCTTGGGTCAATCAACAAGATGTTTATTGACCGTATTTTTTGAGAAGGACTGATTTTTCGGAATAAAAATTGATAAAGCAGGTTATAAAAAACGCCCTACCTTTTAAGGTAGGGCGTTTTTGAAATCGGGTTATTTAATCTCGATTTGTTTTGTACGCTTTACGGGATTTTCTTTCGGCAATTTGGGAAGTTCTATCGTCAGAACACCGTCTTTGACAGCCGCCGATATTTTTTCTCTGTCCACATTGTCGGGCAGAACCATTGTTTGCTGGAACTTGCTGTAAGAAAATTCCCGACGCAGGTAATGACCTTTTTTCTTGTTTTCGTCCTTGTTTTCGATTTTCTTCTCCATCGAAATGACCAGATTGTTTTCTTCATCGAGATGGACGTTGAAGTCTTCTTTTGTCATACCGGGGGCAGCCACTTCTACGGCGTAACCGTTATCATGTTCGACAACATTGATGGCGGGAGCGGTAGCATTGGTTTTCTCCATCCATTCGGTATCGAAGAAATCATTGAAAATGTCGGGCAACCAACTTTGGTTTTTTCTCATCATAGGTACCATAATATAATCTCCTTTCTTATGTCTGTTTGATTGTTTTTTATGTGGATTCCGGCTCTTTTCAGAACCGAAGTTCACTGTATGATATGCAAAGTCCGTGCCAATGCCTATTTAAAATAAACTCGGTAAAAATGTCCTCATTTTCAGTGAGATAATGACAAAATTTCTTTCCCTTCTGACAAAATTTCGCTATGTATTCTTTTTATGTTTTTCGGAGATTGTTCTTATTTTCGGTAATCGAGGTAGATATTTCAGTGATTTGTCTACGTTCTTATGACGTGTTTTCTGCTACTTTTGTTCCCGTCAGAAGCAGAATCATTATCATTTATAGAAGAAAGGAAAAGTATGAAAAAGAATCTTGGATCAACGCTGGCTCTTTATCCTACACCGGCTGTGGTTGTGGGAACGATGGTCGGAGGTAAACCGAATTGGATTTTGGTCGGTCATCTCGGAATTATGGGTCATGACCGTATTATGCTCTCTTTGGCAAAATCCCATTACACCAATAAGGGTATCGAGGAGTCGGGTCGCCTTTCGGTCAATATCGTTGATGAGCCTTTATTGCAGCGAGCCGATTATGTAGGCTGTGTGAGCGGAGCCAAAGCCGATAAATCCGACATCTTTACTTATCATCTCAGTGAAAAAGGTACACCTCTTCTCGATGACAGTCCGTTGATAATGGATTGCGAAGTGATAGACAACTATCAGACTGATACGTTCGATAATTTTATTTGTAAAATATCCGATACATTTGCCGAAGAGAATATATTGGACGCGAAAGGGAAGATTGATTACACGAAGTTGAAACCTGTTCTTTTTGAAATGCCGACTTATTCTTATTTACGTACGGGAGAGGTTATCGTCAAGTGTATGACTTTGGGTAAAAAGATACAGGAACGGTAGTGTCATACGTCGTCTTTTGTATGAAAAAACGTCCCGGCTGTCCCGATCGGAACAGCCGGGACTTATGAGGGTCGGAAAAATTAAAATCCGAATTTTTCGAGTTTCATTTCGGCCAATGATTCGATACGGGGAACAAGCGTAACGAAATGCGGGGCTTTCATGTGCGCATCTAGGGCTTTTTCATCGCTCCATGTTTCGCAAATCATAAAAATATTTTTACGAGTCGCGCTTTCGAAGATGTCGTAAGCGATACACCCGTTATCTTTCAGGGATTGGGCGACCAGTTCTTTGGCTGCTTCGATAACTTCGTTGCGGTTGCTCTCTTCTACTTGGATAAAAACATTCAATCGTATCATAATAATCGGGTTTAAAAACAGTACAAAGTTTCAATAAGAAAAAGAAGCCTGCGGTTTTGCGTTTTCTCAAAATTCAAGCAAGTGATTCCTGTTGCAGGGGACGGTCGCTTTCGAGAGTGATTTCACCGGCAAGAGACTGATTCATCAGTCGGCGTACTTCATCGGGTGTCAGACCGTGTCCGAGAAGGAACATCAATTTGGTAACGGCGGCTTCGATGGTACTGTCGTATCCGCTGGTAACACCTGCTTCGAGAAGTTGGCGTCCGTTCTCGTACCGTTTCATGTCGACCGAACCCGAAGGGCATTGGGTGATATTGATGATGACCAGCCCTCGTTGCGTGGCTTCCCGCACGGCCCGTACAAACCATTCCCGTTGCGGGGCGTTTCCTGTTCCGAAAGTTTTCATGACAACGGCTTTTAATCCATCCATTTTCAGAACCTCGGTAACGATACGTTCCTGTATGCCGGGAAAAAGAGTCAGAACGATTACATTGGTATCGAAGAGGAAGTGCGGTTTCAGCGGCTTGATGCTGCGAGGCGGCAGTATGCGACGCGTGTAGTAATTGATGTGTACGCCTACATCGGCCAGATTGGGATAGTTATGTGATTTGAACGCGTTGAAATTCTCGGCATTTACCTTTGTCGTTCGGTTGCCGCGCAATAACCGGTCTTGAAAGAGAATGCATACCTCGGGTACCATCGGTGTCCCGTCGGGACGTTTGGCGGTTGCGATTTCGATAGCGGTAATAAGATTTTCTTTTCCGTCGGTGCGCAGCACTCCGATGGGCAGTTGGCTGCCGGTGAAGATAACCGGTTTGTCGAGATTTTCGAGCGCAAAGCTCATGGCCGAAGCCGTGTAGGACATCGTATCGGAACCGTGCAATACGACAAAGCCGTCGTAACGGTCGTAGTTGTCATGTATGATGCGGGCCAAATCGACCCAGAGAGAAGGATCCATATCCGATGAGTCGATCGGCGGATCGAATTGTACCGAGTCGATACGACATTGCATCTGTTTCAACTCGGGAATGTGTCGGACGAGGTGGTCGAATGTAAAACTTTCCAGCGCTCCTGTTTCGGAGTTGCGTATCATTCCTATTGTACCGCCGGTGTAAATGAGAAGTACAGAAGGATATGTGGTGTCGGTCGTCATGACGGAAGGAAGTTTTGTTGAATATTGTTACAAAAATATGCAAAAATCCGATATGGACTTATGTCGTTGCTATCTTTTTGTCAAGAAAATTCAGACGATCTCTTTTCGACTGTTTCCTATTTCCACTCGATATGCAGGTGGTTGAGTTGTGTCGCTCCACCATCGACCGTACCGGTGTGTTGTATTCCGAAGCCTCCGAAATCGTTCGGCTCTATCTCCGTTTCCATGTCGACCGATGGTTTTACTTCCGGTCGGCCGGGAAGAATGTAGTACGAGGCATCGGTGCGAGCTGTGGCATGTAGCTTTTTATCAGTTGTTTCGACTACGATATGGCAGGGGGTGCGGAAACATGACGATGTAACGGGAGTACTTATGGGTGTTATCGTCCCGTGATCGTATTTGACAAAAAGGAAATCGATGGCATCGCCGTATTTCGTGGTGCGTATCAACCGCAGGGCATAACCCGTAAGGGTCGTGTGGTCGAATTTGATAAGTATGTCGAGATATTGTTGTCGGGCGCTTGCAAAACCTTGTCCCGCTGTTTTGGCAGGCGAGGCGGTGATTTCTATTTTCATGTCGTCGAAATGTTCGCCTGTCGGGGTATATCGCAGTCTGGCTCCTACGCGGTTCTGTATGAGACCAGCCTCTTTGCGGGCTCCGTTCACTCCCCGACCGTAATACCAGTGGTCTCGGGTATTATCGACCTTCCAGTCGAAATCATAGGTATCCGACGGCTTATATCCGTCGAGCGTCCAGAATCCCGGCAGCAGTCGCGGTTGTTGCACGGTGGGCAGAGAGGAGAAATCGGTGGTAAGCGAGGAGGGATCGCTCTTTATGTTTTTGGCTTTGATGGGGCCGAAGACGGCTCTGTATTCTTTTCCCGGATTGCAGCGAATGTTTTTGGGTACGATGGCGGCCATCAGATAATACCCTTTATCTCCGGCGGAGAGAGGATAAGAAAGTAACGGTATATTTCGGTTCGATGCGGCTACGGGAATGGCGTTGTTTCCTAATTTGTCGGAACACCGGTACCATGTTACCTCTGATAAATCTTCGAGGTCGGAGTCGAGGGTATAGTGCAAATACAGAGAACCGTCTTTGTAAGAAATTGCGGGTTTCTCTATAAAATCGGGAGCGGGGAGCATACGGGGTCGGGCATAGACGACGGCTGCCGCGCAGAGGCCGTCGGAGTTTGAGGCTTGTACGGAGACTTCTCTCACTTCGTTACGGTCGTGGATCGATTCTACCGTGCAACTGCCGCCATCGGCCGAGGGTGTGATACGGACGTAAGCAGAGTCTTCGGGCGATAAGCTCCACGACAAGTTTGAGGCTGCTGTCGGCTTACAGCCGTACCGGGTGGTCATGGCTGTAAGGGTAATATTGCCTTTTCCGGTTTCGATGCTTTTTGGGGTAGGGGTTATTCCCATTTTTACGGGAAGAGTCGATAAGTTGCGTTGTCGGGATTTCTCGATAGAGAGGATTTGTTCTTTCATGCGACAAGGATCCCAGTCGTCTTCTCCGCGCAGGAGATTATAAAGGTTGTATATCGTATCGTTTCCCGATACGATGCGGTAGGCATCGAGGAGTGGTTTTCCCGTGAGATCGATACTTGTTTCGGGCGAATTCTGCCCGATGCGGTAAGGATGTCCGTTGAGAGTCGTGCCGTAATGGTAGTAACGTTCTTCGCGTTGCGGGAAGTCTCTCCAATTGCAGGCTTTGACATTTTCACCGTTTATACGGGTGTCGATAGCGGTAACGGCACCTCTGCCTTTGACAAAATATTGCGTTCCCCGGCTCATCGATGTAATGTCGCAATGGAGGAATACGGTACCGGTACGATCGGTATGACCGAAGGGGCGAGGGGCATAAAACGAGAATGTACAGTCTTTGTACACGCCTGTTCCGCAAAGCGCATCATCGGTACTCTCGATGTGGCAATCGAGAAAGAGAGCGCGTTTGGCGCCTACGAAATTACACGTGTTGAGTCGGCTTATGAAGCGGACGTTCCGGCAGAAAACCCGGTCGCTGTTGCAGATAGCGAGCTGTGCCTGCACGATGGCGCTGCCTCGTTTTTTACGGTTCAGTTCGGGGCGCAAGGGAAAAGAGAGGTCGATATTGCAGTAGTTCCCCAATGTGAGATTCTCGCAGGTAATGTCGTCGCCGTCGAAGTAAAACAGGGTGAAATTTCCTACCGCACCCATTGTTTGTCCCCGATTACAGGCCAGTATGACCTTCGAGGGGTCATCGGTCAAACCTTTGAGAGACAACCCGGGGCAACGTATGATGAGACCGTAGGGCGTACCGCCTTGTTGCGGACGACGTATCTCGGGGTCGTCGGGATTGTCGATCCAATAGACCCAGGGGGCAAAATAGAGGGTCATGGGTTCTTCTGCGCTTCCCGGTGTCAGATGACTTACGGCCTCGTTCATCGACGTATAAACATACGGGAATGTTCGGGCGATACTGTCGGGCAACGAACCATCGATAAAGAATGCCTTAGGCCCGAGTATTATGGTGTCGCCTTTGTATGCCAGTATTTTACCGTCGAATGCAATCGGATTGTCGAGGTCGGTCGGCTGGTAATTGATTTGCGCCGGTATCGTTGTTGCGCATAAAGAGAGGTATAGGTAGAGCAGTATCTTTTTCATGATTTCGGGATAGAGTATCGATACGAATATATTCAAAGATAATGATGAAAATTTATTTAATTTCTTTCCCTCGGAAAAAATCGGCAGAAAAACCGGTAATGCCGGCTCTTTTTGCTACATTTGCGCAAAACAGCGATAAATATGTCAACACTCCTTTCACGACTTGAACAGGTGCGGACGGCTTCACGCCGATTGAATTTGCTCGACGAATCGACAGTGAACACCATATTGTTCGATGTCGCAGCTGCGACAGATGAGCGGGCGGATTTTATTTTGTCTGAAAATGCCCGTGATTTGGCGCTTATGGATAAAACCAATCCCAAGTACGATCGTTTGCAACTTACGCGACAACGGTTGGCCGACATTGCGTCGGATATGCGTCGTATCGCCGGCTTGCCTTCTCCTTTGGGTAAGGTATTGAGTGAAACGGTACGTCCGAACGGCATGACGATACGAAAAGTGTCCGTGCCATTCGGTGTGACAGGCATTATCTATGAGGCGCGTCCCAATGTAACATTCGATGTTTTTTCTCTTTGTTTCAAAGCGGGCAGTGCTTGTGTGCTCAAAGGCGGGAGCGATGCCCACTATTCCAATATGGCGATTGTGGAAGTTATCAACAGTGTGTTGATAAAGTACAAAATCGATTTGAACACAGTGGTTTTACTCCCCAATGACAGAGAGGTTATCAACGAGTTGTTGAACGCTTCGGGTTATGTCGATTTGGTGATTCCCCGGGGAAGCAAAAGCCTTATCGATTTTGTGCGTCAAAATGCGAAGGTTCCCGTTATCGAGACCGGTGCGGGTGTGTGCCATACCTACTTCGATCGTTCGGGCGACATCGAGAAAGGGCGAGCCATCGTGTTCAATGCCAAGACGAGGCGTGTCTCGGTATGCAATGCTCTCGACTGCCTTATCATGCACCGCAGCCGTCTCTCCGATTTGCCCGATTTGTGTGCACCACTGGCCGATAAAAACGTGGTGCTGTATGCCGATGACTTTGCTTATGCCATACTCGACAGGCGTTATCCGGCCTCTTTGTTGAGACATGCCGATGCTCATAGTTTCGGGACGGAGTTTCTCGATTATAAAATGGCGATAAAAACAGTTTTTTCGATCGATGAGGCACTTGAACATATCGCCCGCTATTCTTCGCAGCATAGCGAGAGCATCGTAAGCGAAGACACCGGGGCGTGCGACCGGTTTACACGGGAGGTCGATGCTGCTTGTGTATATGCCAATGTCTCGACGGCATTTACCGACGGCGGACAGTTCGGCTTCGGGGCGGAGATAGGTATCAGTACGCAAAAGCTGCATGCGCGCGGGCCTATGGCTTTGCCCGAACTTACCAGTTATAAATACATTATCACCGGCGACGGTCAGGTGCGTAATGGATAAAACGATAAAAATTTTTCACGATATGAGACATTTCACTTCTGTAAAAGATTTGGGCGACTTAAATGCCGCCTTGAAAGAGGCTTTCGCCGTGAAGGCCGACCGTTTTGCCTATCAACATCTGGGCAAAAACAAGACCCTTATCATGATATTTTTCAATTCGAGCCTCCGTACGCGCCTCAGTACCCAGAAAGCTGCAATGAATTTGGGTATGAACGTTATCGTGCTCGATATAAATCAGGGGGCTTGGAAACTCGAAACCGAACGGGGTGTGATTATGGACGGTGATAAAACCGAACATCTGCTCGAAGCCATTCCCGTGATAGGCTGCTATTGCGATGTGATAGGTGTCCGTTCGTTTGCCCGGTTCGAAAATAAAGCCGATGATTACGAGGAGAAAATCATTTCGCAGTTTATCCGGTATTCGGGTCGTCCCGTGTTCAGCATGGAGGCGGCTACCCGCCACCCGTTGCAAAGTTTTGCCGACCTTATCACCATCGAGGAGTACAAAAAGACGCCGCGGCCGAAAGTGGTTCTTACATGGGCTCCTCACCCCAAAGCACTTCCGCAGGCCGTCGCCAATTCGTTTGCCGAGTGGATGAATGAGACCGATTATGATTTTGTCATCACACACCCCGAAGGTTATGAACTCGATCCTCGTTTCGTGGGTAAAGCCCGTGTGGAATACGACCAGCGTAAAGCATTCGAGGGAGCCGATTTCATCTATGCCAAAAACTGGTCGGCTTATACCGATCCCAATTACGGCAAGGTAATCAATACCGACCGCTCATGGACAGTCGATGCCGAGAAAATGGCGCTTACCAATAATGCTTATTTCATGCACTGCTTGCCCGTGCGTCGGAATATGATCGTTACCGATGAAGTGATCGAGAGTCCGCAATCGATTGTGATTCCCGAGGCCGCGAATCGGGAGATTTCGGCTCAGGTCGTTTTGAAAAAGATCCTCGAAGACCTTTGACCCGGAAACCGGACTTCGTATTTCGCCGGAAAAGTTTTACCTTTGCCCACCCTTTTTTCATCGACAGAAGAAAAGGGGCAATATAAATATAGAATTATGAAAATCGAAAATCAAATAGCCCAAGCCGTTACGGCTGCGCTCAAAGCCCTTTACGGTATAGAAGCGGCTCCCGAGACATTGGGTATTCAGAAAACGAAAAAAGAATTTGAGGGGAATCTTACTCTTGTGGTATTCCCGTTCCTCAAAGCATCGCGTAAAGCTCCCGAAGCGACTGCGACCGAGATAGGAGAATATCTGACAGGTCATAATCCCGAACTTATCGCCGCATTCAACGTTGTGAAAGGATTTCTCAATCTGGTTGTTTCCCCGTCTTGTTGGGTGGGACAACTCAATGCGATTGCCGCGACTCCGCATTATGGCATTCGGGAGGCTTCGGCCGATTCTCCGTTGGTAATGATCGAATATTCTTCGCCCAATACCAACAAACCTTTGCATTTGGGGCATGTGCGCAACAACCTGCTGGGGTACAGCCTTGCCTGCATCATGGCTGCCAACGGTAACCGTGTAGTGAAAACCAACATCGTAAACGACAGAGGGATACACATCTGTAAGTCGATGCTTGCATGGGAGAAGTGGGGTGAAGGCGTTACTCCTGAGAAAGCCGGAAAGAAAGGCGATCATCTCATCGGAGATTTTTATGTTCTCTTCGACAAGCATTACAAGCAGGAGGTCGCCGAACTGCAATCGCAGGGAATGAGCAAAGAAGAGGCCGAGGCTGCCTCTCCTCTCATGGCCGAAGCTCGTGAAATGTTGCGGAAGTGGGAGGCCGGCGATCCCGACGTGCGCCGCGTATGGGAAATGATGAACGGCTGGGTATATGCCGGTTTCGATGAGACGTATCGTCGCATGGGGGTCGATTTTGATAAGATATATTATGAGTCGCAGACCTATCTCGAAGGAAAAGAAAAAGTTCTCGAAGGCCTTGAAAAAGGTGTGCTTTTCCGTAAGGAAGACGGTTCGGTATGGGCCGACTTATCCGACGAGGGACTCGACCAGAAATTGCTGCTCCGCGCCGACGGAACGTCGGTGTATATGACGCAAGACATCGGGACGGCCAAGTTGCGATTCCGCGACTATCCCATCGATCGCATGATTTATGTGGTGGGTAATGAACAGAATTATCATTTCCAAGTACTTTCTATTCTGCTCGACCGTCTCGGTTTCAAGTGGGGACGCGATTTGGTTCACTTCTCTTACGGTATGGTGGAACTGCCCGAGGGAAAGATGAAGTCGCGTGAAGGTACGGTCGTAGATGCCGATGACCTTATCGACGAAATGGTGAATACCGCCCGAGAAACATCGGCCGAGTTGGGAAAACTCGACGGCTGTACGCCCGAGGAGGCCCGGGCTGTATCGGAGATGGTGGGATTGGGCGCTCTCAAATATTTTATATTGAAAGTCGATCCCCGTAAGAATATGACATTCAATCCGAAAGAATCGATCGATTTCAACGGAAACACCGGACCTTTCATTCAATATACGCATGCCCGTATCTGTTCGGTACTGCGTAAGGCTGCCGACGAGGGTATCGCGCTTCCGACCGAAGCGTCGGCACATATCGCTCTTTCCGACAAGGAGATCTCTCTCGTGCAGAATCTTGCCGCATTCCCCGACGTGGTGGCCGAGGCAGGGAAGCAATACAGTCCGGCCCTTATTGCCAATTATACCTATGATTTGGTGAAAGAGTACAACCAGTTCTATCACGATTTCTCGATATTGCGCGAGGCCAATGCCGATGTGAAGGCTTTCCGTCTGTTACTCTCGGCCAATGTCGCTCGCGTGGTGAAGACAGCCATGTCATTGCTCGGCATACAGGTTCCCGATCGCATGTAGAACGTTATCGGCATATTTCAAAGCAAAATCGGCTTGCAATAGCAAGCCGATTTTGCTTTGGGAAGAGTGCATCGTATCCGATAAAAATGATACTTGCATTAAACCTTGTTTCCATTTTACCGTCTAATCGTAAAATCGCTTTTGAAAAAGAAGCAAAAGGAAATTCCATTTTTCTTCCTATCTTTATCGCCTCAAAAACAAGAAGTCGAGAAAACGTATGTTACCCGAGTATAATGAAGAAATTATAGTCGCCCAGTTGCAAGACCCCAGGCGATGTCGGGAGGCTTTCGCTCTTGTCGTGAGGCATTATAGCCAATCGTTATACTGGCAGATACGTAAAATGGTCGTTTCGCACGATGATGCCGACGACCTGTTGCAAAATACTTTTTTGAAAGCGTGGTCGAGTATCTCTTATTTCCGAGCCGAAGCACGTCTGTCGACTTGGTTGTACCGTATCGCCATAAATGAGACACTTACGTTTCTGTCCAAACAACGTCAGCAAAACCATGTTCCCATCGACGGGGAAGACTCATTTCTGGCAGAGCGGCTCGAAAGCGACGAATGGTTCGACGGCGATGAAATACAGCGATTGTTGCAGGAGGCCATATTGCGCTTGCCCGAAAAGCAACGGCTCATCTTCAATATGCACTATTTCGACGAAATGAAGTACGAAGACATTTCCCGTATTCTCGGAACTTCGGTGGGGGCATTGAAAGCCTCTTATCATCATGCCGTCAAAAAAATAGAAGAATATTTAACATCGGCCGATTAAACCTTACAGAAACAAAGCAGTCTAAATATCGAAAAATCATTCAAAGGCAAATAATATGGGAACAAAGAAAGAAATTTGGCAGAGAATCGACCGACGGACCGGATTTACCGAGCCGACCGGCGATTACTTCGAGCAATTTACCTCCCGTATAATGGAACAATTGCCCGAAATGGAATTACCGAAGGCTAGACCCGTTACGCTTTGGTCTCGCCTGCAACCCTGGGTGTACATGGCGGCCATGTTTGTAGGAATAGCCCTGATGGTGCGTGTTTTTTCTCCCGAAAAATCGCCCGAGGCTGAAATCGTAGCCGAAGAGCAGCTCAGCAATGAGTATTACGACGAACTTATCTGGTCTTCTTGCGTCAATGATTACAGCGTGTATGAGTATTTGGCTGACGCTTACGAATATTAACTCCGTAGATATGCGTAATTTTATTTTTTCCATTATATTGTTGTTGAGCTTGACGGCATTCTCCCAAGTGGCGATTGCCCAAGAAAAAGTGCTTACGCTATCCGAGGCCGAGGCTCTACTCGAAAAGGCTCAGCAAAAATACAATAAAGCCAGAGATGCTTATCGCAAATCATTGAAAACCGGAGAGGAAACGACGACCCTCAAAGCTATGCGATCTGCAAGTCGGGAAGTAGGGCGTTATCGGTTGGAAATTTTCAAGGTTCACAAGCGCGATTTCTTACGGGAAAGAGCCGAACTTTCCGACGAAGAAGCAGCCGAGTTTTTCCCGTATTACGAAGAGTTGCAAAATAAGTTATTCCGTATCCACGATGATGCCCAGCGGGAAATAAAACGATTGCTGCGCTCGAAAGAACCGGTCTCTGATGCAGAATATCAGGCTGCCGTGGCAAAAAAAATCGAATCCGTACAGAAAGAAGCTCAGGTACAGAAAGAATATTACGAACGGTTTTTGAAAATATTGCCGGCCAGAAAAATCGTTTTGATTTTCGATGCCGAAGCCCGGTTCTCACAGGAGATGATGCGTACCAAACAGGGGAAACAAGGAAATAAACAGAACTTATTGCAGTCTCTCAAAAATGAGAAAAAATAGTGTAAATATTTTTCTCCGTTAACTTTGTGTTTTTTCCCGGGCTTTTGTCCGGGATTTTTTTATTTAATAATCTAATCGGGGGACGATTTATAAGACAATCTTCCGATGCAGAGAAGACCGTTGTAGAATCGTACTCGCCGGCTTGTATGTCGAGAAATTTATCGGATAACCGATAATTCTTTGCCGGAAAAACAACATTGTGGCCTGCCGGGAAACAGGGCATGTACGGTTTCGACGCAGGCAAAACCAGAAGTAGACATAAGGGACGTAGTGCGGAATCGCAGATGCGGAAAGTAAATCCTCCGGTAATTTGAATAATGTCCGTATATTTGCAGACTTTTTGATTCGTATCATGAATACTGTTTGGATTGTACTGCCCATACTCACCCTGTTGATGTTTGAATTGGGATTGACGATAAATCTCGATGATTTCAAGGCTTTCCGCACCCGGCCGAAACCTGTCATAGCGGGTATAGTAGGACAAATATTGCTCCTGCCGTTCATTGCTTTTATCATCTGTTTGATATTCGAGGTTGAGCCTGTATTTTTCATGGGTATAATGATTATAGCCTGCTCGCCGGGAGGCAGCTCTTCCAATGTCTTCTCGATGCTTGCCAAAGGCGATGTGGCACTTTCTGTATCCCTTACGGCGCTGAGCAGCCTTATTACCTTGTTTACCATACCGGTCATATTGGATTTTTCTGCTGCCTATATCGGTAATTTCCCCGGTCATGAAATAAAACTGCCCGTAGGCAACCTTGTCGTGCAAAATCTGTTGATGATGCTTGTGCCCATTGTCATAGGAATAGCGGTGAAACGATATTGTCCCTCGGCGGCCGGGAAAATCCATAAGATCCTTTCGAAAATCGCATTTCCGGCACTTATATTGCTTGCCGCCGTATTCTTTATACAACACCGTGAAACGATTATTGCAGAATTCGGTAAGTTGGGATTCTGCATCACCGTGTTGATACTTTCCGCTATGGGCGGGGGCGCACTATTGTCCCGTGTCTTGCACCTGACTCCGAAAGAGAACCGCACGCTGGTTATCGAAATCGGCATGCAAAATGCTGCCCAAGCCATAGCCGTGGCCAGCAGTCCGTTTGTGTTCAACAACGGGACAATGGCTATACCGGCCATCATTTACGCTTTGATGATGAATGTGATATTGCTCACTTATATATCCCTGCCGGCCAGACGGTGAAGCGCGAAGTCTTGATTAAAAATTTTATGGATCGAAAATTCTCAAATCGAGGCGATGCGCTGCAAGATGATGACATCGTCATATCCCTTATCCCGACAAATCCATTGAGACAAAACCCCGCACCGTTCGAAACCTGAGCTCTCGAAAAGTCGTAAACTGGCTGTGTTCCCTTTGGCGACATGGGCGTAGAGTAGATGCAGATGGAGGAAATCGAATGCATACCGGCACAATAATTCCAACGCTTCGCTCGCAATACCTTGTTTCCGGTAGAGAGCATCGACGTAAATACCTACTGCTGCCCGTCGGTGGTAGGGATCGAAATCGAAAAGGTCTATCATACCCACCACCGATGTATTGTTCTGGCATACGATTATGAGCCGTAATTGCCGCAATTGAAAAATATCCTGTCTTTGACTCTCTTCGATATAAGTGCGTATCGCATAGCGGGAATAAGGCGCCAAAGCGCAACCGTCGCCCCATGCAGAAGAGTCGTTTTCCCAGCGATAAACGAGGGAAACATCTTCGGGCTCGACGGCTCTCAACAGTAATCGGGTTCCGGATAAAAAGTCCATAATCGGGTATTTCTAAGTCAATAACGAATGCGCCGAAACGATTTTTCCACTATCGGGCGAATAGATATAAAAGCATACTTTACCGGGGGCGCTCCATGCCTCCATTTGTTCGATGATACGTCCGTAAGAAAGTGTTTTCCGGTCGAATACCACATGCCGTATATTTTCTGAACAGGAAAGGTGCGGAGCGATATCGCGACCGTCGGGAGTTACAAGGGTCGGTGAGATGCCGTATTTGTCCAGTATGTTTTTTATCGGTGCTACCTCGCTGCTCCATATATACCACTTCCCGCTGACATCGCATCGTTTTTCTTTTTTAGGAAAAAGGAAACGACGCACGGCTGCGGTCGAGGCTCTCATGTAGATGGCTGTTTTGATAGACAATTGGGCAAATAATTTATAGTGAGGATAGTGTTTGCGCAGGAAGATAAACATCGCTTGATAGAAGATGCGCACATAACGCAACGATTCGGTTTTGGTACTCTCTCCCTTGTAATGAAGAATACGTAGAGGCAGGTAGTAGTTTTTTTCTCCGGTAAGTGTCATACGGTACGAGAGGTCTATATCTTCCCCGTACATGAAAAAGTTTTCGTCGAGCAAACCGCACCGATCGAGGGTGGAACGCCTCAACAGCATGAATGCTCCCGAGAGCACATCGACACGATTTGTGCTGTTCTCGTCGAGAAACCGCAAATGATAACGTCCGAAGCGACGACTGTACGGGAACAGTTTGGAAAGGCCGAAGATTTTACAGAACGAGACCCACGGAGAAGGAAACCCTCGTTTCGACTCGGGCAGGAACTTTCCTTCTCCGTCGAGCATTTTCACGCCTAACGCTCCCGCATCGTCGTGTTCGTCGAGAAAACGGCAGGCTTCGGCCAGTACCGATTCTCCCACGACCGTATCGGGATTGAGCAACAGCACGTAACGTCCCGACGACTGTGCGATAGCTTGATTATTGGCTTTGGAAAAACCTACGTTTTCGGTATTGTAGATATATTTTACCTGCGGAAAACGGGCCGATATGTAGGCTTCCGACCCGTCGGTCGAAGCATTGTCCACGACGAATATCTCATGGGAAATACCCTCTACGGCATCGCACACCGACAGCAGACACTGTTCCAGAAAGCAGCATACATTATAATTGACGATGACGATACTCAGCGTAATCATGGCGTTCACTCTTTTCAGCTATGGAATGTTTCGTCGAAAGGCAACCGGTTGATGATGGAACGACCCAGCGTTACCTCATCGGTATATTCGAGTTCGTCTCCGATAGAGACTCCCCGCGCGAGAATCGAGACCTTGACGTGATAGGGTGCCAGCTTGCGGAATATGTAAAAGTTGGTCGTGTCGCCTTCCATCGTGGGACTCAGTGCCAGAATCACCTCTTTTACCTCTCCGGCAGCGACACGTCCCACCAGACTTTCTATTTCTATGTCCGAAGGGCCTATCCCGTCCATAGGAGAAATAATTCCTCCCAAGACATGATACAGCCCCCGATATTGCCGTGTATTCTCGATAACCATCACTTCTTTGATGTTTTCGACTACGCAGATGGTCGTCGCGTCGCGTGAAGGGTCGGAACAGAGCGCACACGTTTCGGTATCGGAAATATTATGGCATACGTTGCAATAATGTACTTCCCGACGCAGTCGAATGACGGCATTACCGAAACTCTCGGCCACCGACTCGTCTTGACGTAAGAGATGCAAAACCAACCGCAAAGCGGTCTTGCGGCCTATGCCCGGCAACTTGGCGAATTCGTTGACCGCATTTTCGAGCAAAGGTGAAGCAAAAGGCTGAAAATCCATTTCTCTTTCCCGTTTTTACGATTTCTCTTTGATAAATCCGTTGCGATAGGCTACCAACAGTTTGTTCAGGTTATAGATTTGCTCTTCGAGTTCTTTGCCTATATCGGTATCGCGTACCCGCATGCGGCGCTGGCTCAATTCGAGAATGATATTGGTAGAGATGATGTCGATTCCGTCTTCGATTGCTTTTTGCGTCGATTCGAAGGGTTCGTGCTGAACGAGTTGCAATCCCCGCGAATGGAAGATAAGCGTATAGCCGGCAATACCCGTCTCGGGTTGATAGGCTTTGGAAAAGCCGCCGTCGATTACCAGCAGTTTTCCTTCGGCCTTGACCGGATTTTCCCCTTTCAGCGTCTTTACCGGAACGTGGCCGTTGATGATGTGTGCGTATTGGTCGGTAAGGCCGAACTCTCGCAGAATCATTTCACACACCGATTTCTCGTTATAGAGCGTATAATACGCGCTCTTTTTTTCTTTCCACAAATCCTTGTTTTCGACAAAATAACGCTCGAAGGTCGCCATCTTGTCTTTCCCGAACGACGGCGCGTCTTCTCCGCACCAAAGGTACCAGATATAATCGAGAGCGTATTTTTTCCCTGTTCCGTCGACGGCGAAATAAGCGAGGCGTATCAACTGGTCGATTTTATCGAGCAACGCTTTTCCCTTATACGGTTTACCGTCGATGTAAACTTCTTTGAGCGTCCCGTCGTCGTTGAGTGGAATGGAAGCATGGTAAAGCAAATTATTGTTACGTACCAGATACATGCTACCGTTGGAAAAGAGGCAACGCATGTGTTTCCGCATTTTCTCGCTGTTCACGAATGAGTAATGCAGACGTTCCACCAGTTCTTCTTCATCGGGTGTAAGAGCAAACGGGTTGGTCGGGTCTATGGTCGGGAAATTCTTATCCCGCAAGGGGTATTCTTTTCCGTCGAGTTTCAACACGCCCCGTTCGTAATCGATTTTATCGAGCAACAGACGGTCATTCATTTTGAAGTCGGGGTGCGCCAGAATCAGTTGCGATTCGAGTTTGAATTGTATGATCGAGATCGCCTTGTGCATCTGGGCCAGCAGACGGCGGGTTTTGGCCGTAAATTCCCCGTCGAGGCCTTTCGGGGCAAAATAAGTGCAGGGATCGTCTTTATAATGTTCGATAGCGAATGTTGCCAGCGGAACGAGGTTGATGCCGTATCCGTCTTCGAGAGTGGCATGGTTGCCGTAACGCATCGACATACGCACGACGTTGGCGATGCAACTATCATTTCCCGCTGCTGCCCCCATCCACAAAATATCGTGGTTGCCCCATTGTATGTCGACATTGTGGTAGGAGCAGAGTTTATCCATAATGATTTCGGCACCGGGTCCCCGGTCGAAAATGTCGCCCACGATGTGAAGGGTATCGATTACGAGTCGCTGTATAAGATTGCAAATGGCGCAGATACACTCGTCGGCCCGACCGGTGGAGATGATGGTGGAAATGATTCCGTTGACGTAAGCCTGCTTGTTCGGGTCGATTTGCGACTCGTGCAACAATTCCTGCAAGATATACGAAAATTCGGCAGGAAGCGCCTTGCGGACTTTCGACCGGGTATATTTCGACGATACGTTCTGGCACACACGTATCAACTGATGCATCGTGATACGGTACCAGTCGGTCATATCCTTCTCCTCTTTTTTGATGAGTTCGAGTTTCTGCTCGGGATAATAGATAAGGGTACACAACTCCTTCACTTCGCTTTCACGCAAAGTCTGTCCGAAAATTTCTTCGACTTTGCGGCGTACCGATCCCGACGCATTTTTCAATACATGGAGGAATGCCTCGTATTCCCCGTGCAAGTCGGTCAGGAAATGTTCCGTGCCTTTGGGCAAATTGAGAATGGCTTCGAGGTTGATAATCTCGGTACATGCATCGGATATGGTCGGGAACTTCGTAGACAACAATTGCAAATACCGCAAGTCGTTATAAACCGACTCCGGTGTAATAGGCGGCCTTTTTTCCATAGTACTTACGTTTAGAAAGTCAAAAATAGCACTTTTTTTTATATTATCTATCAAGAAACTTCTTATATTTGTCATGTAATCGATAAAAGAACCTCCTTCTTATGGAAATAAAAGATGCCCGATTTGTCATAAGCAATACCGACGTCGCCAAATGCCCGGCGGGAGATCGGCCCGAATATGCTTTCATCGGCCGCTCCAATGTAGGAAAATCATCGCTTATCAATATGCTCACGGGACGTAAGGGATTGGCGATGACGTCATCTACACCGGGAAAAACCATGCTCATAAATCATTTCGACATCGACGGTTCGTGGTATATCGTTGACTTGCCGGGTTACGGTTTCGCTCGTCGGGGAAAGGATGGCAGGGAAAACATACGGCGCATCATCGAGCATTATATTCTCGAACGCGAGTCGATGACCTCCCTCTTCGTACTTATCGACAGCCGCCATGAACCGCAGAAAATCGATCTCGAATTTATGGCGTGGCTCGGCGAGAACGGCGTGCCTTTCGCTATTGTTTTTACCAAAGCCGACAAACTGGGAACAACGGTGCTTCGCGACAAAATCGAGGCTTATAAAACCCGTTTGCTCGAAGACTGGGAAGAGCTTCCTCCTATCTTCATAACTTCGTCCGAGACTCGTAAAGGGAAGGAAGAATTGCTCGATTACATAGATTCTCTCAACGAAACGATGAAAAATACTCCGCGAGAATAGCTCCGTAGGAAATATCATAAACAATAAACTTTCAGAAAAAATGAACTCTTGGTTTGAATGCAAAGTTAAATACGATAAAGAAATAGAAGGCGGAATGCAGAAAACCGTCAGCGAACCCTATATGGTCGACGCGCTCTCTTTTACCGAAGCCGAGTCGCGGATACTCGAAGAGATGCGCCCGTTTATATCGGGAGAATTTACCGTCGCCAATATCAAGCGTGTGAAAATCAGCGAGCTTTTCTTCGACGAGACCGGTGATCGGTGGTACAAATGCAAAGTCAATTTCATCACCCTCGACGAGAAAAGCGGTGTCGAGAAACGTACTGCTTCTTATATGATGGTGCAGGCCGCCGATTTCAAGACCGCCCTTGAAAATCTGTTGAAAGGAATGAAAGGGACAATGGCCGACTATGAAATCGCTTCGATTACCGAAACGCTCATCATGGACGTTTTCCGCTACGATGCCGACTCCGTACCGGCAGCTCCCGTGCAGGAATAAAATGGAGAGAAAGAAATGAACGATATAGCTCGACATTTGGGCACTGTAAAATCGACGCTCCCCGACGGGGTGTCTTTGGTGGCGGTATCGAAATTTCACCCCGCCGAAGCTCTTCGGGAGGCATACGATGCGGGCCAACGTATTTTCGGAGAAAGTCGGGTTCAGGAGCTGGTCGCCAAGCAAGCCGTACTCCCCGCCGATATAGAATGGCACTTTATCGGTCACCTGCAAACCAATAAAGTGAAGCAGATAGTGCCCTTTATTTCTCTGATACACAGTGTAGACTCTCCTCATTTGCTGGCCGAGGTCGATCGATGCGCCGCCCGGTGCGGCCGGGTTGTCGATTGTTTGCTGCAACTGCATATCGCCGAAGAAGAGACCAAATTCGGATTTTCTTTCGACGAATGTCGCGACTATCTATCATCGGGTGTATGGCGCAATCTTACCCATGTGCGCCTGTGCGGAGTGATGGGTATGGCGACGCTCACCGATGATGAAGTTTCCGTTCGCCGGGAATTTGCTTCATTGCAGTCGTTTTTTGCCGAAATAAAAAAGAGTTATTTCCCTATTGATAAAAACTTCTCGGAAATCTCTATGGGTATGTCGCACGATTACCGGTTGGCGCTCGACTACGGGACAACAATGGTACGTGTGGGAACCCTCATCTTTGGAGAAAGAAATTATTAATCTATAAGAATCTGTATCATGTTAAAGACTCAGTATGCAGGATTAGAACTGAAAAATCCTATTATCGCAGCCAGTTCGGGTCTGACCGACAATGTTGAAAAAATCGTCGCCCTCGAAAAAGCCGGTGTAGGAGCCGTTGTGCTGAAATCGCTTTTTGAAGAGCAGCTCGCCGCCCAAAGCGAACACCTGCTCAACAGTTCCGACAGCGATTATCCCGAGGCCTACGACTATCTGCAAAATATCGTCAAAGCCCATGAAGTGGAAAAATACCTCACGTTGATACGCGAAGCTCGGAAAGCGGTATCGATACCGGTTATAGCTAGCATCAACTGTTACGACGACGGCAGTTGGGAAAGTTTTGCCGCCGACCTCGAAAAAGCCGGAGCCAGTGCCATAGAGCTGAACGTGCAAAAAATCAACCCCACGACCGGGTATCGTCCCGGTACCATCGGGAAACTGCATGTCGAGATTCTGCAAAAAGTAGAAGCTGCCGTACATATTCCCGTAACCGTGAAAATAAGCCGGAATCTTTCCAATCTCGTTTCGGTCGTAGACCAGTTGCGTGCCGCCGGTGCCGCCGGTGTGGTACTCTTCAACCGCCCGTGGCAACCTGATATCGATATACACAATCGTCGGCTCATTGCCGGATCTCCGTTCAGCACCTCGGCCGATTTGAGCGATACTTTGCGTTGGCTGGGTATCGTTTCGGGACAGGTCAACAAGTTGCCGTTGGCCGCTTCGACAGGCGTGCATACTCCCGAAGACCTTGTCAAAGTCATTTTGGCTGGAGCTTCCGCAGCCGAATTATGCTCGACCCTGTATCTCAACGGCGAGACCGTTGTCGGGAAAATGCTCGACTTCCTCACCGGCTGGCTCAAAGAGCAAGGGTTTTCTTCTCTTAAAGAGGCTGTCGGCGCACTCAATTACAAAAATATTCCCGATGTCGCTTACTACGAACGGTTACAGTTCATACGCCAATATCGGGAGGCCAGCAATAATCGCTGATATTACTTATCCAACCTTTCGGAACATCTCCCGGCATGAGAGCTTTCATGTCGGGAGTGATCCGCATAAACAAATTTTTTATGTCAACCGCAAATCATACCGCAAAGACACAGTCGGGATTACTATTCTCCGACTTCGATACCGTTATCGATGGAAAGCAGGTATCGCTCTATCAACTGACCAATCGTAACGGAGCCGAAATATGTATCACCAATTACGGTGGAATCGTCGTTTCGCTGCTCGTTCCCGATTCCGACGGAACAATGACCGATGTCGTCCTCGGACACAGTACGATCGACGGCTACCTACATTCGCCTGAAAAATTTCTCGGAGCCTTGATTGGCCGTTACGGAAATCGTATAGGGGGCTGTCGTTTCGATCTCGACGGCAAATGCCATTCTATCCGCTCGAATAATCCTGATTGCGCCCTGCATGGGGGTATCAAGGGATATAATGAAGTCGTATGGGAAGCCAACCAGACCGACACCCAGACACTTCACCTCTCTTATCTCTCGCCCGATGGGGAAGAGGGATTTCCCGGCAACCTGAAAGTCGAGGTTACTTATGCTCTTACCAACGAAAACGCTATGGAGATACATTACCGGGCAACCACCGACAAGGCTACCGTATGCAACTTGACCCACCACTCGTTCTTCAACCTGAACGGCGACGGTGGCGGGGAGGTTACCAACCATATCGTTACCATCGATGCGCCTTTCTATACGCCGATGGACGACAAGTCGGTTCCTACCGGCGAAATTGCCTCGGTAGTGGGAACACCTATGGATTTTTTGCACCCCGTAGCTTTGGGACAGCGTATCGATGATGACTTCGAACAATTGCGTTTCGGCCGGGGATATGACCATAATTACGTACTGGCGAAAAATTTCCCCGGCGAATACGCTTTCGCTGCCGAAGCATATTCGCCCCGAACGGGAATCGTAATGTCTGTATATACCACAGAGCCGGGCGTACAACTTTATACCGGAAACTGGCTCAACGGGTTTACGGGAAAGTGTGGGCGTAAGTACAGCGCACGCACGGCGGTATGCTTCGAGACCCAACATTTTCCCGACAGCCCCAATAAACCGCATTTCCCTTCGACGGTTTTACGGCCCGGCGAGACCTATACGCAAACATGCCGTTACCAGTTCTCGGTGCGGAAATAATTTTCATATCGAAATTTTATAAATCTATAAACCATGACACAAGAAAAAAAGAACGGAAATATCGTTGCCATCATCACGATGTTCTTCATTTTTGCGATGATATCTTTCGTAACCAATTTGGCCGCCCCCATAGGCACGATATGGGGACATCAGTTCGAGGGCAACAGCGTGCTGGGTATGATGGGAAACATGATGAATTTCCTCGCTTACCTTTTTATGGGTATCCCGGCCGGTAACCTGCTGGTAAAAATCGGATACAAAAAAACGGCGTTGTGGGCGATGGCCGTAGGCGTTATAGGTCTGGCCGTACAGTACTTGTCGAGTATCGTGGGAACCGATACGGTTCTTTTTACGATGGACAGCAGTATCGACCGGGGTGGTGTCGCCGTGCCGGTGGAATTTCCCGTAAGCCTTAATTTCTTCATCTATCTGTTGGGTGCATTCATCTGCGGATTTTGCGTGTGTATGTTGAATACGGTCGTGAACCCCATGCTCAATATTTTGGGTGGTGGCGGCAACAAAGGCAATCAGCTGATACAAGCCGGTGGCGCGCTTAATTCGCTCTCGGCGACCCTCACCCCGTTTTTCGTCGGTGCGCTTATCGGTTCGCTCACCAAATCGACGACGATGACCGACGTTACTCCTTTGCTGTGGATAGGTATGGCCGTCTTTGCCACAGCATTCGTCATCATATCGTTTGTCGCCATACCCGAGCCCCACTTGCATAAAGGAGGCAAAAAAGAGACATTCGAACACAGTCCTTGGAATTTCCGGCATACGGTAATGGGGGTAATCGGTATATTCATATATGTAGGGGTCGAAATAGGCATACCGGGCACTCTCAATTTCTACCTCGCCGACCAAAGCGCGACCGGAGCGGGTGTCATAGGAGATGCATCGGCCATCGCCGGAGCTATCGTGGCGATCTATTGGTTGCTCATGTTGGTAGGGCGCACGTTGAGCAGTGCCATCAGCGGTAAAGTCTCGACACGAACCCAGCTTATCGCCGTTTCGTCGACCGCCATACTGCTCGTAATCCTCGCCATTTTCATTCCCAAAGAATATACATTGGACATGCCGGGTTACAGTGTAGGGAACGGTATCGTCGTCGCCGAAGTACCGGTCAGCGCACTGTTCCTTGTTTTGTGCGGACTTTGTACGTCGGTCATGTGGGGAGGAATTTTCAATCTTGCCGTTGAGGGGTTGGGAAAATATACCGCTCAGGCGTCGGGACTTTTCATGATGATGGTTGTCGGCGGCGGTATCTTACCCCTTATCCAGCAATACATCGCCAAAGTCGGCGGGTATATGAACAGCTATTGGCTCATCGTCGTTGCGTTGGTGTATCTGCTGTATTACGGACTCTCGGGTTGTAAAAACGTGAACAAGAATATTCCTGTCGATTAATCTTAAAAAAATCTATACTCTATGGACAACACACTTGTAAGAAATAGTTTCAAAAAACATTTCGCAACCGAGGGAGAGCTCTATTTTTCTCCCGGCCGCATCAATCTGATCGGAGAACATACCGACTACAACGGAGGTTTTGTTTTGCCCGGTGCCATCGATAAAGGTATTCTGGCCGAAATCAAGCCCAACGGCAGGAACATCGTCCGTGCCTACTCGGTCGATCTCGACGAATATGCCGAATTCGGTATGAACGAAGAAGATAAACCAGCACAAAGTTGGGCCTGCTATATTTTCGGTGTCGTGCGGGAAATCACGAAACGCGGCGGTAAAGTCGAAGGTTTCGATACGGCTTTCTCGGGCGACGTGCCTCTGGGGGCGGGTCTGTCTTCGTCGGCGGCTCTCGAAAGTACTTTCGCATTTGCATTGAATGACATATTCCGTTTGGGTATCGATAAGTTCGAGTTGGCCAAAATAGGTCAGGCAACCGAGCATAATTATTGCGGTGTAAAGTGCGGTATTATGGATCAGTTTGCCTCTGTTTTCGGGAAAGCGGGTCATCTGATTCGCCTCGATTGCCGTTCGCTCGAATATGAATATGTTCCCTTCGATCCTGCCGGTTATAAAGTCGTACTCATCGACTCGGTCGTGAAACACGAGTTGGCATCGTCGGCCTACAACCGTCGCCGCGAATCGTGCGAAGCTGTTGTCGCCGCCATACAGAAACACCATCCCGAAGTATCGCTTTTGCGAGATGCCGACATGAAAATGCTGGCCGAAGTAAAAGACGAGGTAAGCGCCGAAGATTATATGCGGGCCGAATATGTGATCGAAGAGATTCAACGTCTGCTCGATGCATGCGATGCTTTACAGAAAGGCGACTACAAAACGGTGGGCGAAAAAATGTACGGTACGCATCACGGCATGAGCAAACTCTATGAAGTGAGTTGCGAGGAACTCGACTATCTCAACGATGTGGCCCGCGAATGCGGAGTTCCCGGTTCGCGTGTCATGGGTGGAGGCTTCGGCGGCTGCACCATCAATCTCGTACCCGAAGAGAAGTATGACCGATTCATCGAAACGGCTGTAAAAGGGTTTACCGAAAAATTCGGAAAAGCTCCGAAAGTTTATCCCGTTACCATCAGCGACGGAGCACGTAAACTTTGATATAATCCTTATTTATACGAGAATCCCCTCTGTCCCGATAGGGACAGAGGGGATTTTGTTATATCAATCCCGGAAACATCGGGGAAAACAGGTAAAGACATAATCATACGATTTTGCCGAAAAAAGAAGAAAGAAGAAAAAAAGATCCTTTTTATGTTGCAAAACATGTTGTTTTGAGAATAAGCAATAGAGATAAGTGTTATTTTTACACCGTTCATAAACCGCTACTGTTTCGCCATAACTTTAAATCTTTATATGTAAATGAAAACACACACTTTCCTTATTGCGGCACTGACTCTCTTGTTGGGAGCTTGTTCGCAGCAGCCCGATAAAACGCTGTCGGGGCTGAATCCGGCGGACTTCGCAACCGTCGTCGACGGAAAACCGGTTGCACTTTATACCTTGAAAAACGCCTCGGGCATGGAGGTATGTATTACCAATTTCGGCGGACGTATCGTCTCGATTATGGTTCCCGACCGCAACGGCGAAATGCGCGATGTCGTATTGGGATTTGATAACATCGATGATTATGTGAACATTCCTTCGGATTTCGGCGCTTCGGTGGGTCGTTATGCCAACCGCATCGACCGCGGCCGCCTCGTCATCGACGGCGATACCGTGCAACTGCCGCAAAACAATTTCGGGCACTGTCTGCACGGAGGGCCGAAAGGCTGGCAGTATAAGGTGTACGACGCTCGCCAGCTCGACGGGAAAACGCTCGAATTGTCGATGCACTCACCCGATGGAGATGAGAATTTTCCCGGAAATGTAGAAGCGAAAGTTACCTATAACCTTACCGACGACAATGCCATCGTCATCGCTTATGAGGCGACGACCGATGCACCGACGGTCATCAATATGACCAACCATTCTTATTTCAATCTGTCGGGAAATCCCCGTCGCCCTGTTCTCGACCACCTGCTTACCGTCGATGCCGACAGTTATACGCCGGTAGACAGTACTTATATGACTACCGGAGAAATCCTGCCGGTAGAGGGTACTCCGATGGATTTCCGTACGGAAACCGCCGTAGGTGCCCGTATGCATGAAAATTTCGAACAGTTGAAAAACGGTAACGGATACGACCATAACTGGGTACTTGCCACGGCCGGAGATGTCGACCGTACGGCTGTGCGGCTCGTATCGCCCGAGACCGGTATTTGCCTTTCTGTACGTACTACCGAGCCCGGTATACAGATATACTCGGGCAATTTCCTCGACGGTACGGTCAAGGGTAAAGGAGAGATTGTTTACAATCCCCGTACCGGCATTTGCCTCGAATCGCAACACTACCCCGACAGCCCCAACAAACCGCAATGGCCGTCGACCGTGCTGCGTCCCGGAGAGACATACCAAAGCGTGTGCATCTACGGCTTTTCCATCGCTGAATAATTTATTTATACACCTTAAAATCTGATATTGTGGAAGCATTAGACTGGATTGTCATTGGGCTATTCTGTTTGGCCCTCGTGGGTATCATCGTATGGGTGATGCGCCAGAAACAAGACGACTCGAAAGATTATTTCTTAGGTGGTCGCGACGCGACATGGATTGCTATCGGAGCGTCGATTTTTGCCTCGAACATCGGTTCGGAACATCTCATCGGCCTTGCCGGAGCCGGAGCATCGAGCGGTATGGCTATGGCTCATTGGGAAATACAGGGCTGGATGATATTGTTGCTGGGCTGGGTATTTGTTCCTTTCTATTCCCGGAGTATGGTATATACGATGCCCGAGTTTCTCGAGCGCCGTTACAACCCGCAATCGCGTACCATTTTGTCGCTGATTTCTCTCATCAGTTATGTTCTCACCAAAGTGGCCGTAACCGTATATGCCGGAGGATTGGTTTTCCAGCAGGTGTTCGGCATAGATACTTTATGGGGAATCGACTTCTTTTGGATAGCCGCCATAGGGCTGGTTGTCATTACGGCGCTTTACACGATTTTCGGCGGTATGAAATCGGTACTCTACACCTCGGTATTGCAGACGCCTATACTTCTTCTCGGTTCGCTTATCATTTTGGTTCTCGGATTCAAAGAATTGGGCGGCTGGAATGAGATGATGAGCATTTGCAGCAATGTAACGGTCAACGATTACGGCGATTCCATGACCGACCTCATACGTGATAACCGGGATCCCAACTTCCCGTGGCTGGGTGCGCTTGTAGGTTCTTCGATTATCGGTTTCTGGTATTGGTGTACCGACCAGTTTATCGTACAACGTGTTCTCTCGGGAAAGAACCAAAAAGAGGCCCGACGCGGAACGATATTCGGAGCGTATCTCAAATTGCTGCCGGTTTTCCTTTTCCTCATTCCGGGTATGATCGCTTTTGCCTTGCATCAAAAATCGCTGGTTGCCGGCGGTGAAGGCTTCCTTCCCATGTTGGCCAACGGTATGCACAATGCCGATGCCGCTTTCCCCACTTTGGTGTCGAAGCTGTTGCCGGCCGGGGTAAAAGGTATCGTTGTGTGCGGTATTCTTGCCGCCCTTATGAGTTCGCTGGCATCGCTGTTCAATTCTTCGGCCATGCTCTTTACCATCGATTTTTATAAGCGTTTCCGTCCCGAAACGTCCGAAAAGAAACTGGTTGTCATCGGTCAGATAGCAACTGCCGTCATTGTATTGCTGGGTATTCTATGGATCCCTATCATGCGCAGTGTCGGAGATGTATTGTATGCTTATCTGCAAGACGTACAATCGGTGCTTGCGCCGGGTATAGCTGCGGCCTTCTTGTTAGGTATCTGCTGGAAACGCGCGTCGGCCGAAGGCGGTATGTGGGGACTGCTTGCAGGTATGGTCATCGGACTTACCCGTCTCGGGGCCAAAGTCTACTATTCGACCGTAGGAGCCGGTGCCGGCGACAGTCTTTTCAAATATCTTTTCTATGACCTCAACTGGTTGTTCTTCTGCGGCTGGATGTTCCTTTTCTGTCTCGTCGTGGTCATCGTGGTAAGCTATTGTACCGAAGCTCCTTCGCCCGAGAAAATCAAGGGTTTGATATTCGGCACTTCCTCGAAAGAACAGCTTGCCGAGACCCGTGCCAGCTGGAATGCGTGGGATATTCTGCACACCTGCATCATTCTCGCCATTACCGCTGCTTTCTATTGGTATTTCTGGTAATTACATATCCGGGAAAGAGATACTCATGAGAGAGTCTCTTTTCCGGTCTCTAAAAACAGACTATGAGTTATTATCTTTCTGAAATCAAACATTATGTCTCTGTCGACTGTGTCATCTTCGGCTTTCAGCAAGGATCTCTCAATCTTTTGCTGCTCAAACGCAAGATGGAACCGGCCAAAGGGCAATGGTCGCTTATGGGAGGATTTGTCCGCTCCGACGAAAGTGTCGACGATGCAGCCAAGCGGGTACTGGCCGAACTTACCGGTCTCGAAAATGTTTACATGGAGCAAGTCCACACCTTCGGAGCCGTCGGCCGGGATCCCGGCGAACGGGTCATCTCGGTCGTGTATTACGCCCTTATCAATATCGACGAATACGACCGCGAAGCCGTGCATCAGCACAACGCTTACTGGGTAAATATCGATGAAGTGCCGCCGCTTATCTTCGACCACGAAGAGATGGTCGTATTGGCCCGCGAAAGAATGAAGCAGAAAGCCGCAAGGGAACCCATCGGTTTCAACCTTCTACCCAAGTTGTTCACGCTTACCCGTTTGCAGAATCTTTATGAAGCGATCTACGGAGAAGCCATCGATAAGCGGAACTTCCGTAAACGGGTTGCCGATATGGATTATATAGAGAAGACCGATAAAATCGACAAAGAATCGTCGAAACGGGGTGCATCGCTCTATAAGTTCAACGCCAACGCTTACAATCGTACTCACACGAAATTCAAACTCTAAAAACGTACAACTATGTTAGAAGCTCTGAAAGAAAAAGTTTTTCGTGCCAATCTCGATTTGGTAAAACACGGGTTGGTCATTTTTACCTGGGGGAATGTCTCGGCTATCGACCGGGAAAACAACTTAGTTGTCATCAAACCTTCGGGTGTAAGCTATGAGACGATGGTGGCTGCCGACATGGTGGTGGTCGATCTCGACGGGAATATCGTCGAAGGCGGGTTGCGCCCTTCGTCCGACATGCCGACACACCTCATGCTTTATAAGGCCTTTTCGGAAATAGGCGGTATCGTACACACCCACTCGACTTATGCTACGGCTTGGGCTCAAGCCGGAAAAGATATTCCCAACATTGGGACTACTCATGCCGATTACTTCTACGATGCGATTCCGTGTACGGCCGAGATGTCCCGGGCCGAGGTTGAAGGAAATTACGAAAAAGAGACAGGACGTGTCATTGTGAGATGTTTCAAGGAAATCGACCCCGTACATACGCCGGGCGTACTGGTGCGCAATCACGGGCCTTTTGCTTGGGGGAGAGATGCAGCCGACGCCGTACATAATGCCGTTGTTTTGGAACAGGTCGCCAAGATGGCTTATCTCTCTTACCAGATCAATCCTTCGCTCACGATGAATCCGTTGCTCGTCGAGAAACATTTCAACCGTAAGCATGGCCCCAATGCCTATTACGGACAGAAAAAATAACAGAAAAGAGGAGAGTTCTTATGAAAAAACTGTTTAGCCTGACCTTGAGCCTACTGATGCTCATTGCCTGCTCCCTGGGTACGGTGTCTGCCTTTGCGGCAGAGGGAGAGGAGCCGACCCCCGTGGACCTGCGGGACTGCACAGTGACCTTGCAGTATGCTTCTACTACCTACACCGGTAAGGCTCTGCGCCCCACGGTGAAGGTGCAGTATAACGATATTGCCCTGGTCCAGGGGCAGGATTACAAGGTGCAGTACAGTGCCAATACCGCCTGCGGCACCGCCCAGGTGAAGTTGACCGGCACCGGCGATTATACCGGCGCGGTGAGCCGCAGCTTTAAGATTCTGCCCGGTCGGGTGACCGGTATGTCCACCAGCCGGACCACCACCACCATTACCATGAACTGGAAGCATGTACCCGGCGCTGCCGTGTATCGGGTGTATCAGTCTACTTCTGCAAACGGCAATTACAGCAAGGTTGCCACCGTCAGCGGCAACAAGGCCAAAATCAGCAAGCTGTCTGCCGGTAAAAAATACTACTTCAAGATTGCTGCCTGCGGCAAAAAGGACGGCTCCTACGCCGGTCCCCTCAGCGCGGTACTGAATACCGGCACCCGTCCCTCCACCGTGTCCATAAAGAGCGTGACCAAGTCCGGCACCAATTTGAAGATCCGGTGGAACAAGGTAACCTGCTCCGGTTATGAAGTGCGTTACAGCACAGATAAGAAGATGAAAAAGGGCGTTAAGACGGTGAAGATCACCAAGTCCTCCGCCACTTCCACGACCATCAAGAAAATCAAAAAGGGCAGTACATACTATGCCCAGGTGCGGGCGTACCTGTCCTTTCCCAACAAGGTATACAACGGCAGTTACAGCAAGGTGACCAGTTCCAGCTACTCCAACCTGTATGCCAGCTATTCTTCCAAGTATGTGAACAATAAGGACCGCACCACCAATCTGCGCATTGCCAGCAAGGCCATTGACGGCACCGTGATCCAGCCGGGACAGACCTTTTCCTTTAATAAAGTTGTAGGTAAGCGCACCAAGAGCCGTGGTTATAAAGAGGCCTATGTGTTCAGTGGCAGCGGCACGGTTATGGGTGTTGGCGGCGGTATCTGCCAGGTGGCTTCCACCATGTTTAATACCGCACTGCTTGCCAATGTGTCTATTGTAGAGCGGCACCAGCACAGCCAGCGGGTTACCTATGTGCCCCTGGGTCGGGACGCAGCCATTATGTGGGGCTCTCAGGACTTTCGCTGGAAGAACAATACCGGTATGCCCATTAAGATCAAAATGAGCGTAAAGGACGGTACCATCTCCTGCAAGTTCTACACCAGCAAGGAGGCAAAGCCCAAAAAGGTGAGCCTGAAAGTGAGCCAGCGCGGCAAAAACTTTACCTTGCGCCGGTATGTAGGTGGCAAGGTGAATTACACCGCCAAGTCTAAATACTAAATAAAAAGCGGCTATACCGATTTTTCGTCGGTATAGCCGTTTTTTCGTCCGCCTGTTCGTAGTAGAATAGGGGTGCGATTATTTGTGTTTGGTGTATTCCTGCACCGCCAAGGCATCGCACCGCTCATTATAGGGGTGGCCGGCGTGACCCTTGACCCAGTTAAAGGTGACGGTGTGGGTCTGCAACAGGGGCAGCAGCTGCTGCCACAGGTCAACATTCAGCGCCGGTTTGCCGTCTGCCTTGCGCCAGCCCTTGCGCTGCCAGCCGTAGACCCAGCCCTTGGTTACCGCGTCGCACACATATTTGGAGTCGGTGGTCAGGGTCACCAGGCAAGGCTCTCGCAAGGCTGCCAGGGCACGGATCACCGCCGTCAGTTCCATACGGTTGTTGGTGGTTTCCGCTTCAAAGCCGCTCATTTCTTTTTCCGTACCGTTATACACCAGTACAGCGCCCCAGCCGCCTTTGCCCGGGTTGCCGGAGCAGGCGCCGTCGGTATAAATGCTCACTTTTTTCATAAATATTACCTCGCCGGGATATTTTAGCACGCTTTGTGGCAATAATCAATACAGCGTGGCAAAATCCGTACACCGGTCCGGGGCCACTTGACATTTGGCGTTATTTATTTTATGATATATGCAATTTGTGATGTTCGGAAAACTATATTTAACAGGAGGAATCAAATCGAATGATCAATCAGAATAAGTCTGACGGTAAGGCTGCTTCCGGAAAACGGAATTCCAAGAAGCGCTACACATACCGCAGACCGGTAAAGAAAGGCGCTCCGCGGCAGAAAAAGCCGGAGGAGTCTGTTCATATTGCATTTTTAGGCGGTATGAATGAGATCGGCAAGAACATGACGCTTTATGAATACAAGGACGATATGTTCATTGTGGACTGCGGTCTGGCATTCCCTACATCGGATCTGCCGGGCGTGGACTTGGTGATCCCGGATTTTACCTATGTAGAAAAAAACAGACACAAAATCAAGGGCGTATTGGTGACCCACGGCCACGAGGACCATATCGGCGGCCTGGCATTCCTGCTTAAGCGGATCAATGTGCCCATCTATGCCACTAAGCTGACCATCGGCCTGATCCAGGGCAAACTCAAGGAGCACGGCCTGCTGAACAAGGCCAAGCTGGTGGAAATCCGCCCCCGGGACAACATCACTCTGGGTGCCTTTAATATTGAATTTATCCATGTGAACCACTCCATTCCGGACGCGGTAGGTCTTGCCATCCGCTGCCCGGCAGGCGTGATTATCCAAACCGGCGACTTTAAGATTGACACCACCCCGGTAGACGGAGATATGATCGATCTGGCTCGCTTCGCCGAGTATGGCAAAAAGGGCGTTTTGGCACTGCTTTCCGATTCCACAAATGCAGAGCGCCCCGGCTATACCATGAGCGAGCGCAAGGTGGGCGAGAGCTTTGAGCAGCTGTTCCGCAAGGCACACAATAAGCGCATTGTGGTGGCGACTTTTGCTTCCAATATCCACCGGGTGCAGCAGATTATTGATGTGGCCCAGTCCAGAGGGCGTAAGGTGGCCGTGACCGGCCGCAGCTTGGAAAATTTGGTTCAGGTGGGCCAGGATCTGGGTTACCTGAATGTGCCGGAGAATATTCTCATTCCCATTGACGCCATTAAGCGTTACCCGGACGATAAACTGGTGATTATTACCACCGGCAGCCAGGGCGAGCCCATGTCCGCCTTGACTCGGATTGCCTTTGGCGAGCACCGCAAGGTAAATATCGGTCCCAACGACTATGTAATCATTTCCGCCACGCCCATACCCGGCAACGAGAAGATGGTGGGCAATGTGGTCAACGAGCTGATGAAGCACAATGTAGAGGTGATCTACGAAAAGATGTACGAGGTACATGTCAGCGGCCACGCCTGTCAGGAAGAGCTGAAATTGATGATGGGTATTGTTAAGCCCCAGTATTTCATTCCCGTGCACGGCGAGCAAAAGCACCTGCAAAAGCACGCCGGGCTGGCTATGTCCATGGGCTATGATATGAAGCACATTTACCTGGGCAATATCGGCGAAAAAATCTCTCTAAGCAAGACGGAGATGAAACAGATCGAGACCGTGCCCGCCGGCGAAGTGTATGTAGACGGCTTAGGCGTGGGCGATGTGGGCAATATTGTTTTGAACGACCGTAAGCACCTGTCCCAGGACGGCATTATCATTGTGGTGGCCACTTTGGACGCGGAGACCGGCGATGTGGTCAGCGGCCCGGATGTAGTGTCCCGCGGGTTTGTCTATGTGAAGGAGAACGAAGACCTGATGAACAAGGCCCGCGACCTGGCTTGCCATGTGATCTACGATTACTACGATGTGAAGGGTCGGGATTGGAACACCGTTAAGTCCAAGCTGCGGGATGAAATCTCCCACCTGATGTATGAAAAGACCAAGCGCAGCCCCATGGTGCTGCCCATTTTGATGGAGATTTAAGGAGAAGCGTATGAAAGTCATTTTGAAACAAGATGTAAAAGCGCTGGGCAAAAAAGGCGATTTAGTAAATGCCTCGGACGGCTACGCCCGCAACTTTCTCTTTCCCAAGGGGTTGGCGGTAGAGGCCAATGCCACCGCTATGAACGAGTTTAACTCTAAGGAAACGGCCAAGAAGTTCCACAAAGCCGAGGAAGTGAAAGCGGCCACCGCCGACGCACAGAAGCTGGAGGGCAAGACCTTTCAGCTGAAAGCCAAGGCCGGTGCCAACGGCAAACTGTTCGGTTCTGTCACCTCTAAGGATGTGGCGGCGCAGATCAAAACGGATCTGGGCGTGGAGATCGACAAGCGCAAGATCGTGATGGATGACATTAAGACTTTTGGTACCGTACAGGCAGAAGTGAAAGTCTATGCCGGGATTACGGCAAAGATCCTTGTACAGGTGACCGAGGCATAAGAGAAATCCAACCAATATAAACGGTGATGAAAATGGCGGAAGCAACAACGACCGGCGGCGTGGCGCTGCCGTACAATTTAGAGGCGGAACAAAGCGTATTGGGCTGTATTCTGCTGAATTCCGGCTGTATGGAGGAGGTGCTGATGCACCTGAAGGCAGAGAGCTTTTATCTGCCTCAACATCGAGCCATCTTTGGCGCCATGCTGTCCATGTACACCTCTTCTCAGGCCAATATTGACCCGGTACTGATTGCCGATGTGCTGGCCAAAGAGGGACATTACGATGTGGCAGGCGGCAGGGAATACCTGGTGCAGCTGGCAAACAGTGTGCCCTCTACGGCCAATGTAGCCAGCTATGCCAAGATCGTGAAGGAGCAGTTTTATCTTCGAACCCTGATCCAAACGGCTCGGGAGATCATGGACGATGCGGCCAGCGGTGAGGGCGACGCCTCCTCTATCTTAGATGCGGCAGAGCAGAAGATCTATGATATTCGACAGGGTAAGGACACCGGCGGCCCCACCAAGGTCAGCGAGGTGATCGTCAACGGCGTGTATGACCGCCTGGGTAAGCTCACCGGCGAGGACAAAGAAAAATATAAGGGCATTCCCACCGGCTTCGGTCTGCTGGATACTTACATTACCGGCCTAAATAAGTCGGACTTTATCCTGATCGGTGCCCGCCCGGCTATGGGTAAGACCAGTTTTGCCCTGAACCTGGCGTCCAATGTGTCCATGATGGCGCGCAAAAAGTGCGTGTTCTTTAGCTTGGAGATGACCAAGGAGCAGTTGGCGGAGCGTTTGCTGGCGTCCCAGGCCGGTGTGCCCAGTCATAAGCTGCGTACCGGCGAGCTGGACAACGACGAGTGGGTGCGCCTGGGCAATGCTGCCGGTCAATTTAATGATGTAGAGTTGTATTTAGACGATACTTCTTCTATCACCGTGCCGGAGATCAAGTCCCGGGTGCGGCGCATGAAAGATGTGGATGTGATTATGATCGACTATCTGGGCTTGATCAAATCCGCCACCCGCAAGGAAAACCGTGTGCAGGAGGTGTCCGAGATTACCCGCCAGCTGAAAATGCTGGCTAAGGACCTGATGATCCCGGTGATCTGCTGTGCCCAGTTGGCCCGTAGTACCGAGGGGCGAGGCAAGAACCATAAGCCCCAGCTGTCCGACCTGCGAGAGTCCGGCTCCATTGAGCAGGACGCGGATATTGTGATGTTCCTCTACCGTGAGGATTACTATCGCAGCGAGGTGGATGAGGACAAGCAGGATGACATCGACGAGAACCATACGGAGCTGATCGTGGCCAAGAACCGCCACGGCGCAACCGGCACCATTGAGATGACCTTTGACAAGGAATTCACCCGCTTCCGTGCGGTGGACAAGACAGCCAATGCATTCTGATTTGTTTGACCGGATTGACCGGACGGTAACGGAACACAATATGCTGTGCCCGGAGGACCGGGTGGTGGCAGCTGTGTCCGGTGGGGCGGACTCCATGTTATTGCTTCACTACCTGCTCAGCCGCAGGGAGCGGTGGCAGCTGAAGATCACCGTTGCCCATGTGGAGCACGGCATTCGGGGCGAAAGCTCTCGGGCGGACGCTGCCTTTGTGCGGGATTTTTGCGCCCGGCAGCATTTGTCTTATTTTGAAAAAGCAATCGACGCACCCGGAGAGGCCAAGGCTGCCGGTATGGGCGTTGAGGCGTATGCCCGGCAAACGCGGTACGCCTTTTTTCAGTCGCTCGGCTGTGATCGGATCGCCACGGCGCACACGCTTTCGGATTCTGTGGAGACCATGCTGTTCCGCTTGGCTCGGGGCACCGGGCTGCGAGGACTCACCGGCATTGCGCCGGTGCGGGGCAAGATTATTCGTCCGCTGCTGGACTGCACCGGAGAGGAAGTGCGGGCGGCATGCACGGCGCTGCATATCGACTATCGGATCGATGAGAGTAACGCCGATGAGCGGTACAGCCGCAATGCCATTCGCCATACGCTGGTGCCGGATTTTGACCGGGTGCACCCGGGCTTTATGCAAAATGCTGCCCGCACCTTGCAGAATTTGCAAGCGGATGAAGCCTATTTGCAGGCGCAGACTGCCGAACTTTTACAGGCGGCAAGAATGGTAGGCGGTTTGCAAACGGCGGTACTTACTGCCGCACCGCTGCCCTTGCGCCGTCGGGCACTGACGGCGTTTTTAGAGCAAAACCGGTTTGGCGTGGATGCCCTCCACTTGGCCCAGTTGGACGAGTTGCTTGCGTCCGGCGGACGGTTGCAGCTGCCCGGCGGATTTGCCCATGTACAGCGTGGGGTGCTGACTCTAGAAGCGGCAGGTGCGCCACCGGCGGCAGCAATTGCTTATGAACAAATCGTGGTATCTGTTGCGGAATTTTTAACGATTCGTGAATTATCGCAAATTAAAATTGATTTTTATTGCGACTATGATAAAATAACAGGCAGTGTTCGCTTTCGGCAGCGGCAGGCAGGGGATCGCATTTCTCCCGCCGGTCGCGGGTGCAGCAAATCGCTGAAGAAGCTCTATTGCGAATACCGCGTGCCCCACAGTCGGCGCGCTCTGCCCCTGGTGGCGGAGGACGATTTGGGGATCATCGCCGTGGCAGGCTGCTGCTGCGATCAGCGCGTCGGGGTGGACGCCACCACCCGGAGCGTGCTTTATGTAGTTTCCCATACGGAGGACTGATAGATGAATAATATGGCAAAAAATTGGAAGTCCATTCTGTTTTATATCCTGATCCCGGTGCTTTTGATCGGGGCAGTATGGTATTTGTCTTCTAACCAATCCGGCACAGAGGTGCAATACTCCCAAGTGGTGCAGATGTTTGAAGAGAACCAAGTAAAGGACTTTTCCCTGGATCTGTCCAGCGGCGCACTGACCTACAAGACCTTTAAGGACCCGGAGAAGGAGCAGCGCTACACCGTGCCCAATGTGTCACTCTTTTTGGATGATGTGAAGGATAATGTAGACGCGTATAACGCCAAGCAGACCAATAATAAGAACCGCATTACGTATAACTACAAAAAGGGTGCTTCCGGCAACTGGTTCACCAGTATGTTGCCGTCGCTTATTATGCTCATTGCTATTGTGGGTCTTGGGTTCTATGCGTTCCGGCGGATGAACAACGCCATGATGAACGACACCAACAAGACGCTGGGCTTTGGCAAGATCCGCGCCAAGACCTTGGTGGAGGACGAAAAGCGCAAGACCACATTTCAGGATGTGGCCGGTTGTGATGAGGAAAAGGGCGAGCTGGAGGAGATCGTGGAGTTCTTAAAGAACCCGGACAGCTTTACCGCACTGGGCGCCCGTATTCCCCGAGGCGTGCTACTGGTGGGCCCTCCCGGTACCGGTAAAACTTTGCTGGCCCGTGCTGTGGCCGGTGAGGCCGGTGCACCGTTTTTGTCCATTTCCGGCTCTGACTTTGTAGAGATGTATGTGGGTGTAGGTGCTTCTCGTGTGCGTGACCTGTTTGAGCAGGCCAAGAAGAAGGCACCGGCCATTGTATTTATTGATGAGATTGATGCTGTGGGCCGTCACAGAGGTGCCGGCACCGGCGGCGGTAATGATGAGCGGGAGCAGACCTTGAACCAGTTGCTGGTAGAGATGGACGGCTTTGGCACCAACAGCGGTATTATCGTGATGGCTGCCACCAACCGGCCGGATGTACTGGATCCGGCGCTGCTGCGCCCCGGTCGTTTTGACCGCCAAATTACCGTGAATCGACCGGATGCACAGGGCCGTGAGGACATTTTGAAAGTTCATTCCCGCAACAAGCCTTTGGGTCCGGATGTGGATTTGAAAGAAGTGGCGAAGGACACCATCGGCTTTACCGGTGCGGACTTGGAAAACCTGCTCAACGAGGCTGCTTTGCTGGCTGTGCGCCGCAAGAAGAAAGCGCTGACTATGGCGGAAATTAACGACGCCTCCTCCCGTGTGCAAATGGGCACGGAGAAAAAAAGCCATAAATATTCCAAGAAGGCCAAGCGCCTGACCGCTTACCACGAGGCGGGTCACGCTGTGGCAGCCTACTATGTAGAGGGCCACGACCCGGTGAAGGAAATTTCCATTATTCCCCGGGGGCTGGGTGCCGGCGGCTACACATGGTACACCCCGCAAGAGGAGAATTACAATTCCAAAAAGGAGATGCTGGACGACCTGATCTCCATGTTGGGCGGTCGTGTGGCCGAGGCGTTGGCGCTGGGGGATATTTCTACCGGCGCATCTAACGATTTGCAGCGCGCCACCCAAATTTGTCGGGACATGGTGGCCAAGTACGGCATGAGCGAGGTGCTGGGCCCGGCTGTATTCAGCGATGAGAACGACGAGGTATTCCTTGGCAAGGACTTTGGTCATGTAAACAATTACAGCGAGGCTACCTCTGCCAAGATTGACGCAGAGATTGAGCGGATGATGCGCCACGCTTACAGCCAGACGGAAGAGATCTTAAAGACTCATTACGAGAAGCTGGAGCTGGTGGCGGAGACCCTGCTGCAAAAAGAGAAGCTTACCGGCGAGATGTTTGCCCAGCTGATGGAAAACGGCAAGCTGGACGAACCGGAAGCCCAACCCACAGAAGAACCGGAAGCCCCTGCGGCAGAAACACAGACTGCTGCGGACACAGCCCCGGTGCCTGCGCCGGAGGGCGGAGACGCACCGGCAGCGGAAGCGGAAAATGCCCCGGCAGACCCTGCACCGGAAGCACCTAAATCCGACCGATAACCCCAAGAAAAGACAGTTACTTACCGGTAGCTGTCTTTTTTCATTTCTTGACATTTCCACAAGATATTGTATAATATCAACGACAAAAGACAATTTATCGGAGGGAAAAGCATGGCGAAAAAAGCCACCTACGGCAACGAAAGCATTAAGTCCCTGCGTGGTGCAGACCGTGTGCGAAAGCGCCCGGCTGTGATTTTCGGCTCGGACGGGTTAGAGGGCTGTGAGCATTCCATCTTTGAAATTATGAGCAACTCCATAGACGAGGCCAGAGAGGGGCGCGGCAATCGGATCGTGGTGACCCGCTACCTGGACGGCTCCTATGAGGTGCAGGACTTTGGCAGCGGTATTCCTGTGGATTACAACAAGAACGAGCAGCGAGAGAACTGGGAGCTGCTGTTTTGCGAGATGTACGCCGGGTCCAAATATGATAACGCCGGCGGCGCAGGCAGTTATGAGTTCTCCCTGGGCCTCAACGGCCTGGGGCTTTGCGCCACCCAGTATGCGTCGGAATATATGGACGCGGAAATTCACCGGGACGGCTACTGCTACACCCTGCATTTTGAAAAGGGCGAGAACATCGGCGGCCTGCACAAGGAGCCGTACAACAAGCGCGATACCGGCTCCCGCATTCGCTGGAAGCCGGATATTCAGGTGTTTACGGATATTAACATTCCCAGAGATTGGTTCGTATCCACGATGAAGCGCCAGGCCATTGTTAATGACGGCGTGCACTTTCTGCTCAAGGAGGAGACCGCCGGCGGCAAGTTCAACACCACCGAATTTTGTTACCAAAACGGTATTCAGGACTATGTGGCGGAGCTGGCAGGGGACACCGCTTTTACTACGCCCCAATACTGGGAGTGTGAGCGGGTGGGCCGCGACCGTGCGGATCTTAATGACTATAAGCTGAAGATTAAGGCGGCGGTGTGCTTTTCGCTGAAAACCCAGCTGAAAGAGTATTACCACAACTCCAGCTTTTTGGAGCACGGCGGCTCGCCGGAAAAGGCCTTTCGCAGTGCCTTTGTGAGCCAGATCAATGCCTATCTGAAAGCCAATAACAAGTACGCCAAATCAGATGGTCAGATCAATATTCAGGATGTGGAGGACTGCGTGATCTTCGTGGTGTCCTCCTTCTCCACCAACACTTCTTACGAGAACCAAACCAAAAAGGCGATCACCAATAAGTTTATTCAGGAGGCTATGACCGACTTCTTCCGCAGATCCCTGGAAGTGTACTTTATTGAGAACAAGATGGAGGCGGAGAAGATCGCCAACCAGGTGCTGGTAAATATGCGCGCCCGGGTAAAGGCGGAGAACACCCGCAAAACCTTAAAAACCACCTTGCAGTCCAAGATGGACATGACCAACCGCATTCAAAAGTTTGTGGACTGCCGCTCCAAGGATGTAAGCGAGCGAGAGGTGTTTATTGTAGAGGGTGACTCTGCATTGGGTGCCTGCAAGCAGGCCCGGGACGCCCGGTTCCAGGCGGTGATCCCGGTGCGCGGCAAGATCCTCAACTGCTTAAAGTCTGAGTATGACAAGATCTTTAAGAACGACATTATTACCGACCTGATCAAGGTGCTGGGCTGCGGCGTGGAAGTGCGCTCCAAGGCTGCCAAGGATTTGTCCGCCTTTGATATGGACAACCTGCGGTGGAACAAAGTGCTTATTTGCACCGATGCAGATGTGGACGGTTTTCAGATCCGTACCTTGATTTTGACGATGATCTATCGCCTGATGCCCAAGCTGATCCAGGCAGGCAAGGTGTATATCGCCGAGTCTCCGCTGTACGAGGTGACCTGCAAGGGCCAGACCTATTTTGCCTACAATGAAGTGGAGATGGACCAGATCAAGGCAGAGATCGGCGACGCACCCTATACCGTGCAGCGGTCCAAAGGTCTTGGTGAAAACGAGGCAGAGATGATGGCTCTGACCACCATGAACCCGGCCACCCGCCGCATTATCCAGGTGACTCCGTCGGATGCAGAGGAGACCTCCAAGTTCTTTGACCTGCTGCTGGGAGACAACCTGGAGGGTCGCAAAGAATATATTGCAGACTACGGCTACCTGTACCTGGACGCCGCAGATGTAAGCTAAGGAGGGGCGTTCATTGCCAAAGAAGAAAAAGGACCAGCGCCCGGTTGCCGGGAAGCTGGACGAAAATGTGCATATCAAAGGTGCCGGCACCGTGCAGACGGAGCCCATTGTGGACACCCTGAAGAGCAACTATATGCCCTACGCCATGAGCGTGATCCTCTCCCGCGCCTTGCCGGAGATCGACGGCTTTAAGCCCTCCCACCGCAAGCTGCTTTACACGATGTACAATATGAAGCTGCTTACCGGCGGCTTTATTAAGAGCGCCAACATTGTGGGGCGCACCATGCAGCTGAACCCCCACGGTGATGCGGCCATTTACGACACCATGATCCGCCTGTCCCGGGGCAATGAGAGCCTGCTGTATCCCTATGTGGAGTCTAAAGGTAACTTCGGTAAAGCTTACAGCAAAAATATGATGTACGCTGCCTCCCGTTACACAGAGGCTAAGCTGGCGCCCATCTGCCGGGAGCTGTTTGACGACATTAACAAGGACACGGTGGACTTTGTAGACAACTATGACAACACCATGAAAGAGCCGACTTTGCTGCCGGTGACCTTTCCGTCCATTCTCTGTAATGTGACCACCGGCATCGCCGTAGGTATGGCCTCATCCATCGCTTCTTTTAACTTAAAGGAAGTGTGCGACACCACCATTGCCCTAATCAAAAACCCGGCCCATGTAATCGCAGACACCCTACTGGCGCCGGATTTTGTAGGCGGCGGCTATATTCTCTATAATAAGCCGGAGCTGGACAAAATTTACGACACCGGCCGCGGCTCTGTGCGGGTGCGTGCCAAGTACACCTATGACAAAAAATACAACTGCATTGATGTAACGGAGATTCCGCCAACCACCACCGCCGAAGCGATCATTGACAAGATCGTGGAGCTGGTCAAGACCAACAAAGTGCGGGAGATCAGCGATATTCGAGACGAAACGGATCTGACCGGTCTGAAGATCACCATTGACCTGAAGCGGGGTGTGCATGCAGACGACCTGATGCTGCGGCTTTATAAGATGACGCCCTTAGAGGACAGCTTCAGCTGCAACTTCAATGTGCTGGTGGACGGCAAGCCCAAGGTCTACGGCGTACGGGAGCTGTTGATGGCGTGGATCGACTTCCGCCTGGAATGTGTGCGCCGCCGCCTGACCTTTATGCTGAACAAAAAGCGGGACCAGCTGCATTTACTCAAGGGTCTGTCCAAGATTCTGTTGGATATTGACAAGGCGATTAAGATCGTCCGGGAGACCAAGGCAGAGGTCGATGTGGTGCCCAATTTGATGATTGGCTTTGGCATTGACGAGACCCAGGCGGAATATGTGGCGGAGATCAAGCTGCGCCACTTGAATCGGGAGTATATCCTTAAGCGCATTCAAGATATTGAGAATTTGGAGAATGAGATCGCCCAACTGGAGGAAGTGCTCTCCAGCCAAAACAAGATGAAAAAAGTAATCGTGGGCGAGTTGCAGGCGGTAGCCCAGAAGTACGACACCGGCCGCCGTTCGGAAATTCTTTACGATGTGCAGGAGGCTGCGCCGGAGACGGAACAGGAGGTGCCGGACTACCCGGTGACTGTGTTCCTTTCTGCCGAGGGGTATTTGAAGAAGATCAAGACCGCCAACCTGCGCTTGAGCGGCGAGCAAAAGCTCAAGGAGGGTGACACCATGCTCCGGGAGGAGGAAGCCTCCAACAGGGACGAACTGCTGTTCTTTACCAACCACCACCAGGTGTACAAGTCCCGCTTATCTGACTTTGAGGACGGCAAAGCGTCCCAGCTGGGCGAGTATGTGGCCGGTAAATTGGAAATGGAAGAGGACGAGCAGCCGGTCTACATGGCGCTGCTCCACGAATATAAGGGCTATATGCTCTTTGCCTTTGAGAACGGCAAGTTCGCCAAAGTGGATGTGGCTGCCTACCAGACCAAGACCAACCGCAAGAAGCTCTTGAATGCTTATTCCGCCAAGTCACCCTTGGCGGCGGCTATGTATATTCCGGAGGATACGGAAGTGGTGCTGTGCTCTGACAGCGGGCGCAAGCTGCTGCTGAATACCGGCGGCGTGCTGGCCAAATCCACGAAGGACACCATCGGTATTTCTGCCATGACCTTAAAGAAAAATAAAAAGGTCACCTGTATGTACCTGTACAAAGAAGGCGAGTTTGAAAAGCCCTGGCGCTACCGTGCCAAAAATCTGCCGGCAGCGGGCGCACTGCCTTCGGCGGCGGACATTGGCGAGCAACTGACCTTTTGATCCGGCGTAATTGCATAAAAAACCGGCCGATCTTCCATCGACCTGTAAAAACCGGCGGCAAACGCCTTATGTAAACCCGCTGCAAGGCAGCGGAGGCAGCAAAGGCAAACGCACTTACTTTGTTGCCGTTTATAGTGTGCGTGCCGTCGCGCCTTTGTATGCCAGTAAATTGTTGGTAAAAAGGGGTTGCATTTCTCGTAGTGCTATGCTATAATGCTGAAGTAAATTATGAGCGGAGGAAGTTTTCATGCTTTGGTATCATTATGTTTTCGGCGCAGTGCTGATTTTGGCGTCGATTATTATAACTATCGTTGTATTGATGCAGGAGGGTCGTTCCCAGAACCTGTCCGGTGCTATCGCTGGCGGTGCAGAGACCTTTTTGGGCAAATCCAAGGGCAGAACGATTGAGGCTAAGTTAGAAAAAATCACAAAATGGCTGATCGTGGCTTTCTTTGTGATTGTGCTTGCTGCATTTCTCATCTTCCTGTTTGTCGGATAAGCAAACGCAAAGATAACCTTGCCGCGTGCAAGGTTATTTTTTTTGCAGTCACCCCAATGAATGAACGAGAACGAACATGAACTTTGTAATTTTTGATTTAGAATGGAATAATGCCTACAACTATAAGGCGCAGACCGGTATGAATGAGATCATAGAGATCGGCGCTGTGATGCTGGATGAACGGCTGCAAATTGTAGATACTTTTAAGCAGCTGATTTTGCCCAAGGTATCTAAGCGGCTTACCGGTCGGTTTAAGGATCTGACCCACATTACCCCGGATGAGGTGAAGCAAAACGGCATTCCTTTTGAGGAGGCTTTTCGGGACTTTGCCCGCTGGAGTGGGGCGGACAACTGTGTGTTTATGAGCTGGTCGGACAGCGATCTGTATGTGCTGGCCGGCAACTACAAGTATTTTAGCCAGCGTGCCCATGTACCGTTTATGCAGCGGTATGCGGACGCGCAAAAGTACTGTATGCGCTTCTTAACCGATAATCCCAACAACAACCAGATCAGCCTGGCCCACTGTGCCGAGAAGTTCCAGATCTCTGTGGAGGAGGAGAACCTGCACCGGGCGCTGGAGGACTGCTATGTGGCCGCCGCCTGTTTTAAGAAAGTGTATGATCCGGCACTGTTTGAGCCGTATATTTGTGACTGCTCCGGGGATTATTTTGAGCGGCTGCTGTACAAGCCCTATTACCTGCGCCACGCCATTTGCCGTGGGTTCGATCTTCGACAGCAAAAGTTTCAGTGTCCCCGTTGCCATAAAGAACTGCAAATGCTGCGTCCCTTTGAATTTTCCAACAACGCCTTTAAGAACTGGGGCGAGTGTCGGGATTGCGGCACCAAATATTGGGTGCAGCTGCGTGCCAAGCAAATGTACGATCATGTGCAGATCAGCAAGAAGGTGCAGCCCATGAGCCGCAAGCGTTCCCGGGCCATGGATCGGGAAAACGGCCGTACGAAAGCACCGAGCAAGAGCGGCAAGCAAGCAAAAAATTCTTAATTTATTCATAATTTGCTTTATTTATTTTAATCTTTGTAGTATAATTATTAAAATATAAAATGGGTCTGTCCGACCCCATCACCCATACATACGAACGACTTAGGAGGTATGTGCGTGGCGAATAAAGATTATGACGATCTGCTGCGTTCGTTTATGAACAACTCGTCTAAGGCTTATGACGAGGACCGGCACGCGGTAGAAAAGCAGGCGCAGCAGGCGCCCGTACAGAGGAATGCAGCGGCGGACCGTGCGGCGCGGCATAAGAAAGAGCAGCAGATGGAGAACCGCCTGGCTGCCAAAAAGCGCAAGAAGGCAAGCAAGCCACCCAAAGAGAGTACCCCTGCCCGCAAGTTAGGCAAGGTGCTGCTGGGCTGCCTGATGGTTATTTGCGTGGTGGGCATTGTGTGCTGCTCCGTGCTGTTTATTTACGGTTACAGCGTGGTTCATGGCGACAAGGTCTTTGATCTGACCGAGCAGAAGTACAGCCAAAATATGACCTCTTTCATCTACGGCACAGACAAGAACGGCAAGACTGTGGAGATCACCCGCCTGCATGGGGAAGAAAACCGCATTTGGGTGGACATGGACGATATGAGCCCCTATATGCCCAAGGCATTTGTGGCCGGTGAGGACAAGCGCTTTTATGAGCACCATGGTGTGGACTGGGTGCGTACCATCGGCGTGTTTGTCAAGCCCACCAACTTTGGTCAGGGCGGTTCCACCATTACCCAGCAGTTGATCAAGAACTTAACGGACGAAAACCAGGTGACCTTTATCCGTAAGTTTAACGAGATCTTGCAGGCGCTGAACCTGGAGCGCAATTACAGCAAGGACGAGATCATTGAGGCGTACCTGAACACTGTGTACCTGTCCAATGGCTGCTACGGCGTGAAGACCGCCGCAGAGAAGTACTTTGGCAAGGACATTAAGGATCTGAATGCGGCGGAGTGTGCCAGTCTGGCAGCCATTACCAAGGCGCCGTCCACCTATGATCCCTTGAATGACCCTAAGGCCAATAAGAAACGGCAGGAGTACTTCCTGGAGGCCATGTATAAAGAGGGCTCCATTTCTAAAGACGAGTACGAGAGCGCCAAGAGTTATAAGCTGGTATTTACCAACAGCAAAGAATATAAAGGCTCTAAGGTCAAAGCCAAGAGCACCAAAAAGGCCCAGACCGTCAACAGCTATTATGTGGATCATGTGATTACCTCCGTGATTGAGGACCTGCAAAAGAACGGCTACACTTACAAGAAAGCCAAGAATATGGTCTACGGTGGCGGACTGAAGATCTACACTGCCATTGATTTTGATGTGCAGAAAGCACTGGAAAATGTGTACGAGAACTACAAGCGCATGCCGGACGAGACTGTCCAGGGTGCGATGGTAGTCATGGACTATAACGGCCGCGTTTTAGGCTTGGTGGGCGGCACCGGAAAGAAGAAAGTCAATTTGGGACTGAACCGCGCCACCATGTCCAAGCGACAGCCCGGTTCTACCATTAAGCCTTTGTCCGTGTACGGACCGGCGCTCGAAAAGAGCTTGCAGGACGAGAACACTAATATTTACTGGTCTACAATGATTAAAGACGCCCCGCTGAAGGTGGTGGACGGCAAACCCTGGCCCACCAACCAGGGCGGCGGATACAGCGGCAGCACCGTTACCTTGCAATACGGTCTTGCCCAGTCTAAAAACACCATCTCCGCCCGCACACTGGATATGATCAGTGACGCCGGCGCGGTGGATTACTCTCTGGACTTTATCAGCAATCGGTTCCACATCAGCACGCTGGACAGCGTGAAGGACTGCGACTACGCACCTATGGCTACCGGCGGTGTGACCAACGGTGTAACCGTGCTGGAGATGACCGCGGCCTACGCCACTTTTGGCAATGGCGGCTACTACTACGAGCCGTACTGCTACACGAAGATCGAGGATGTACAGGGCAATGTGGTGTTGCAAAAGCAGCCGGAAAAGACCAAAGAGTCCGCGCTGTCTGAGAATACCGCCTGGGTGATGAACAAGTTGCTGCAAACGGTTATGACCGCCGGCACCGGTACTTCCTACAAGTTGTCCGGTATTCAGTGCTTCGGCAAGACCGGTACCACTACGGACGATAAGGACCGCTGGTTTATGGGCGGCACGCCGGACTTTGTGGCCGGTGTATGGTACGGCTATGACCAGCCCAAGGAGATCTACTACGGCTTGTCCGGTAACCCCTCCGGTACTTTGTGGAAGACGGTGATGTCCGCCGTGTATGACAAGCTGGACAGCGATCAGTATAAAACCAAGTTTGAGGAGCCGGAAGGCATCGTAAAGCGTTCCTATTGCCCCTCCTGTGGCAAGTTGCGCAGCGGCACCGGCGTGTACGGCTGGTACGATGTGAACAACCTGCCCGGCAACTGCTCCGGCGGCCACGGCTATTCCACCGGCGGGAGCAGCGGCTCCGGCAGCTACGGCAATTCCGGCAGTTCCGGCAAGACCACCACTGCGGCAGACGGCGAGAATACCACAGCCGCCGGCGGCGAGACCACCGCAGCCCAGAAGCCGCAGACCTCTGCACCGGCAGAGCCAAAGCCCACCAAGGCCAATGAGGGCGACGACGAATGAGCGCCACCCGCTTTATCGTTGTGCGCCACTGTGAGGCACAGGGGAATATCCGCCGGGTGTTTAACGGTATCACGGACGGCGACATTACCGAGAATGGTGCCCGCCAGCTGGATCTGCTGGCTGCGCGTATGGCAGGGGAGCGCTTTGATGTGATTTATTCCAGCCCCTTGCGCCGCAGCGTGAAGACTGCCCAGGCCTGCAACCGGGCGCATAGACTACCTATCCACGTACTGAACAGCCTGATCGAGATCAACGGCGGGGCGTTTGAGGGTCTGCCCTTTGCGGACTTTCCCAAATGCTATCCCAGGGAGAGTGCCTTGTGGAATGACGAACCCCACGCCTTTGCCATAGAAAAAGGGGAGTCTATGCAACAGGTGTTTGACCGTATGCGAGACGCGGTGCTGCTGCTCGCCGCCCGCCATCCGGGCAAGACCGTATTGCTGGCCTCCCACGGCTGCGCCATTCGCAATCTGCTGTGCTGGGCACACGGTTGGCCCATTGAGCGGCTGAACGATGTGAACTGGGGTGAAAACACCTGTGTGTCCGTTTTAGAAGTAGATGAAAGCGGCACACCCCGCTTGCTGCTGGAGAATGACGCTTCTCATTTACCGGCGGACTGCGCTACCTTAGGCAAGCAGGACTGGTGGCGGCCGGAGTACCGGCACGACCCTTTTGGAAGATAATAAACACAAACGGAGCGAAAGCGATCAACAAGGTATGGATCCTTTCGCTCTTTTTTACAGGAAGGAGAACCGCTATGCGAATGATGGCTGTGGACTACGGCGATGTGCGCACCGGCGTGGCTTTTTGCGATGTGCGGGAGATGCTGGCCACCGCCTATGACACGGTGGAGGAGCGCTACGCACCTAAGCTGGCCGAGAAACTGGCGGCTCTTGCCAAGACAGAGAAAGCAGAGCAGATCGTTGTAGGGCTGCCCCGGAATATGGACGGCAGCTATGGCTACCGGTGCGACGCCTGCCGCCGCCTGGGCGATTTGCTATCGGAGCTTACCGGACTTCCGGTGGTGTACCAGGATGAGCGTCTGACGACGGTGCTGGCCTATGACCTGCTGTCTGCGGGCAATGTGCATGGCAAAAAAAGCAAGAAGCAGGTGGACGCTGTGTCTGCCAGCGTGATCTTGCAGTCTTATTTGGACAGTCACCGCTAAACCGCGTCTTAGCGGATAGAGAGCACCGGCGCTGCGTATAGATGTAGCGGTGGTGCTTTTGGAATGGACGGTGGGTCGCACACGGTTGCGACTGGATTATTCGTTTTTTTGGATATTGACTTTTGCCGCTTGGGCACAGAACGAATTGCTGTGGCAGGTGCTGCTGTTCTCCGTGCTCCACGAGTGCGGGCACTTGACGGTGCTTTGCGCCCTGGGATTGCAGCCCAGGCAGCTGCGCCTGTCCTTTTACGGTATGGCGCTGCGGTATGACCGGGTGCCGGATCGGCGGCGAGAGACGGCGGTCCTTTTTGGTGGCCCGGCGGTGAATCTGATTTTGTGGGTGCTGCTGCGGAACCCGGCCAACGGAGCGCTGTTTCTTCTGAATATGCTGCCCATTTTTCCGCTGGACGGGGGACGGCTGGCGGCGCTTTGGCTGCCCCACAGATTGGCGGCCGTGCTCAGCACGCTGACGCTGGCAGTGCTTACCGGGCTGGGCGGCTATGTGTTGTACCGGGGCGGCGGGGTGTCGCTCCTGGGAATCAGCCTGTATTTAATGCTATCAAATTTGAGGTCTGTATGAGAAAAGAGATTGAAAAACTGTTGCAATCGGTGCAAAAACCGGCGCGCTATGCCGGTGGCGAACTGAACAGCGTAATGAAAGATAAAAGTAAAGTGGCGCTGCGCTATGCCTTTTGTTTTCCGGATACTTATGAGATCGGTATGAGCCACTTGGGCATGAAAATCCTTTACGGCGTCGCCAACGCGCGGGAGGACACTTGGTGCGAGCGGGTGTTTGCCCCGGCGGACGATATGGAGGCGTTGATGCGCGCCCACGGAGAACCGTTGTTTGCCCTGGAAAGCGGCGACCCGATCAAGGACTTTGATATGATCGGCTTTACCATGCAGTACGAGTTGTCTTATACCAATATTCTGAATATGCTGGATCTGGCGGGGGTGCCTTTGCGTGCCGGGGATCGAAAGTCGCTGACCCCCATTGTGGCCTTTGGCGGCCCCTGCGCCTGCAACCCGGAGCCGGTGGCGGAGTTTGCGGACATCATCTTCCTGGGCGAGGGGGAAGAGACCACCAATACGGTGCTGGATCTGCTGAAAGAATGTAAAGAGAGCGGCAAGAGTAAGCAAGAGTTTTTGGAAGCAGCCATGCACATTCAGGGCATTTACGTGCCGTCTTTTTATGAGGACAGCTACAACCCGGACGGCACCCTGTGCGCCCTAACCCCCACCCACGGTGCACCGGCAACGGTGAAGAAGTCCATTGTGTCCGATATGAACAAGTGCTATTACCCGGACAGCTTTGTGGTGCCGTTTATTGATATTGTCCACGACCGGGCCGTGGAAGAAATTTTTCGGGGCTGTATTCGCGGCTGCCGCTTTTGCCAGGCCGGATTTATCTATCGCCCCATTCGGGAGAAAAGTGTAGAGACCATCAACCGTCAGTCCAAGGCGCTGATCGACTCTACCGGGTATGATGAGCTGTCCTTGTGCTCACTGTCCACCTCCGACCACAGCTGCGTCAACGAAATGCTCACCTCCCTGATTGACTGGACCGTGCGAGACAAGATCAATTTGTCCCTGCCCAGTCTGCGGGTGGATAACTTTAGCGACGAGCTGGTGGACAAGCTGTCCAAAGTGCGCCGCAGCGGGCTGACCTTTGCCCCGGAGGCGGGCACCCAGCGTATGCGGGATGTAATCAACAAGAATGTGACGGAAGAAGAAGTGCTGCGCACCTGTACCAAGGCCTTTGCCGGCGGCTGGACTTCCGTTAAGCTGTACTTTATGATGGGGCTGCCCACGGAAACCATGGAGGATATTGCCGGTATCGCCCAGCTGGCAGGCAAGGTGGTAGACGCCTACTATAACACGCCGGAGCACAAGAAAGGCTGCGCCGTCAGCGTGTCCGTGTCCTGTGCGTCCTTTATTCCCAAGCCCTTTACACCCTTCCAGTGGGAGCCGGAGGACACTATGACCTCCTTAAAGGCCAAGCAGGCCCACTTGTTGGAGAGTGTGCCCAGCCGCAAAATCCGCGTGTCCTACCATGAAACGCCCACCTCACTTTTAGAGGGCGTGCTGGCGCGGGGAGATCGGCGGCTGTCCAAGGTGCTGCTGCGGGCTTTTGAACTGGGCTGCAAGTTTGATTCTTGGGACGATCACTTTAACTTCGACGCCTGGATGCAGGCTTTTGAAGAATGCGGGCTGGACCCGGACTTCTATACCAAGCGGCGGCGCCCCTTTGAGGAGCTACTGCCCTGGGATCATTTGGACTACGGCGTGTCTCGCAAGTTCCTGGAACTGGAGAACAAGCGGGCGCACCAAAATGTGACCACGCCCCATTGCCGGATCCGCTGTGCCGGGTGCGGCGCCAACAAACTCAACGGAGGACATTGCGATGCAAGACCAGAAGTGGCACGAGATACGACTGCGGTTCAGTAAAACCGGGCGGGCCAAGTACATTGGTCACCTGGATGTGAATCGGGTCATGTCCAGAGCCTTGCGCCGGGCGGGGATTCCCTTGTGGTTCACCGAAGGGTATAACCCCCACGCTTATATGCGCTTTTCGCTGCCTTTGTCCTTGGGGGTGGAGAGTGCCTGCGAGAGTATGGATATTCGATTGATAGAGCCCATGGAGCCTTTGGAGGTGCAGCGGCGCATGAATGCTGCCCTACCGCCGGATATTCAAATTGAAGATGTGTTTTGCGACTTTCGGGACTGTACGGAGATTGCCTTTTCCGATTATGACTTTACCCTGGCTTTTGACGATAATGCCGCAGCGGCGGAGAAGTTGCAGGCCGTATTGGACGCGCCGCAGATTCTGGCGCTGAAGAAGGGCAAGGTGGGTCGCAAGCGGGTGATGAAGGAAGTGGATATCAAGACCTTCATTGACCGGTACCGTGTGGAGCTGACCCCGCAGGGGGTGGTGCTGCACCTGCGTTTGGCAGCCGGGCAGGAGAAAAATCTGAATCCTACGCTGCTGTGCGACACGCTGCTGCGCTTGGTGGAACTGCCATGGGAATGGAAGCGAATTTACCGACTGGACCTGCTGGATAAAGATTATCAGCCCTTTCAGTAAAAAACACTTGCTTTTTTGCACCGAGTGTGCTAATATACTAACGCATTTATTCCGTTGCGCTTCTTGCAACGAGCGAAATGCTCTGCGTTACAGGCATAACGAGGGTGGTCCTCTGGCAGATCTCTGTTAAGAACACCTCATAAATAAGAAGGAGGTTGTTATTGATGAACGCACTTGATTTGATTGCTCAGGGCAGCATGAAAGAAGAAACACCTAAATTCCAGATCGGTGATACCGTTAAGGTTGCCGTAAAGATCCGCGAGGGTTCTCGTGAGCGTATCCAGATGTTTGAGGGTACTGTGATTGCTATTAAAGGTTCCGGTATCAGCAAGACCTTTACCGTACGTCGCCTTTCTTACGGCGTAGGTATTGAGCGTGTATTCCCGCTGCATTCTCCCAATGTGGAGAACGTGCAGGTGATCCGCTCCGGTAAGGTTCGTCGCGCAAAGCTGTATTACCTGCGTGACCGTGTGGGTAAGGCTGCTAAGGTGAAGGAGAACTTGCAGAGAGATAACGCTGCAAAGGCTGCCGACGCTGAGTAAGACACATAAAAAATGCTTCTGTTACCTTGGTGACAGGAGCTTTTTTATTTGCCTTTTTTCGCGGTGTATGGTAAACTGGGGGCAGTAAGTAAGGACAGGTAAAGACAATGGCTGATTTTCAAAAACAAAAGGTACAGTGGTTCCCGGGCCACATGGCAAAGACTCGGCGCCAGATCAAGGAAATGCTGCCTCTGGTGGACGGGGTGGTGGAGCTGCTGGACGCCCGCGTGCCGTATAGCTCCGCCAACCCGGAGTTAGACACCTTGGTGCGGGGCAAGCCCCGGATCGTGCTGCTGAATAAATGCGATGTGGCAGACCCGGCGGCCACCAAGCGCTGGATTGCTGCCTTTGAGGCGCAGGGCAAAACTGCCCTGGCAGTGGATTGCCGCAGCGGCAAGGGACTGTCCGCCTTTTTGCCCACGGTGCAGCAGGTGCTGAAAAAGACCATTGAGAAGAATACCCAGCGAGGTATGGCCGGCAAGCCACTGCGGCTGATGGTGGTGGGTATTCCCAACACCGGCAAAAGCTCCTTTATCAACCGTATGGCCGGTAAAAACCGCGCCAAGGTGGCCGACAAGGCCGGTGTCACCCGGCAAAATCAGTGGTTCGCTGTGGGCGGCGGCATTGAGCTGCTGGACACCCCCGGCGTGCTGTGGCCAAAGTTTGACGATCCGGAAGTAGGGGATCGGCTGGCGTTTATCGGCTCTGTAAAAGATGAAGTAACAGACCTGGAGACCTTGACCTGCCGTTTGCTGGAGGTACTGGGGCGCACCAGACCGCAGGCCATTATCCAGCGGTACGGCATTGCGGTGGACGAGTATATGCAGGGCTGGGAAATATTGGAAGCCATTGGCCGCAAGCGCGGCTTTTTAATGCGGGGCGGCGAGATCGACTATAACCGGTCCGCAGTGATTGTGGCGGATGAATTTAGAGGAGGAAAGCTGGGGCGAATGACCCTGGAACTGCCGGAATGATGGAATGGACAGCATTTGAAGATCTGGCCCGTGCAGAGGGCTACACTTGCATCTGTGGTATTGATGAAGCCGGGCGAGGTCCTTTGGCAGGTCCGGTGTACGCGGCGGCGGTGGTGCTCCGCCCGGGGCAGGTGATTGAGGGAGTCAACGACTCCAAAAAGCTCAGCGAAAAAAAGCGGGATTCCCTGTTTGACACCATTTGCAGCCAGTGCGCCGCCTATGGGATCGGCTCCGCCACAGAAAAAGAAATTGATGAGGTCAATATTCTCAACGCCACTTACCTTGCCATGCAGCGGGCGGTAGCCGCCCTGCCGGTGCAGCCGGACTGCGCTTTGGTAGACGGCAACCGTGCCCCTGACTTGCCCTTGGAGGTGCGCACGATCATTAAGGGCGACGCCCAAAGCGCCAGCATTGCGGCAGCGTCTATTTTGGCTAAGGTCAGCCGGGATCGCTATATGCTGCAAATGGCGGAGAAATACCCGCAATACGCTTTTGAAAAGCACAAGGGCTACGGCACCAAGCTGCATTATGAACGGCTGGAGCAGTACGGGATCAGCCCCATTCACCGGCTGTCGTTCCTGAAGAAATGGATGAACCGATGATCCGGCCGGAATACTACGGTAAGTACGGCGAGCTGGAGGCTGCCCGGTACTTGCAAAAGCAGGGCTATAAGCTGTATGATGTGAACTACCGCTGCCGTTTTGGCGAGATCGACCTGATATGTACCAAGGGGCAGTATTTGGTGTTTGTGGAGGTCAAAACCCGCAGTCAGGGTGCCATTGCCGACCCGGCGGAATTCGTGGACCAATATAAGCAGGCGCGGATCATTCAAACCGCCAAGCTGTTTTTGGCCCAAAATCCAACGAAAAAGCAGCCCAGATTTGATGTAATTGAAGTGTTTTTACAAAAGGACGGCACAAAATCCATAAAACACCTTGAAAATGCCTTTGCATTGGTATAAAATATTCTGCAAGAAAAACGAAATCACAACCCCCAACGAATAGGAGAGCGTGTATGCTATATACTTCAACAAGAAACAACAAGATCCGTGTAACCGCTGCCCAGGCCATTGCCCAGGGAATCAGCGAGGAGGGCGGCCTGTTTGTGCCGGTGGAACTGCCGCATTTTTCTATGGACACGGTACGGGAAATGATGGAGATGTCCTACATTGACCGGGCCAAGACCGTGCTGCGCACCTTCCTGACGGACTTTTCCGACGAGGAGCTGAATTACTGCGTAGAGGGCGCTTACCGGGCAGATAAGTTTTCCAGCCCCGCTGTGGCGCCAACGGTGAATATCGGCGGCAAGGAGAATATCTTAGAGCTGTGGCACGGTCCCACCTGTGCCTTTAAGGATATGGCGCTTCAGCTGCTGCCGTACCTGATGACCGTATCTGCCAAAAAGACCGCCGAGGGCAAGACCATTGTGATCCTGGTGGCCACCTCCGGCGATACCGGCAAGGCGGCGTTAGAGGGCTTTAAGGATGTTGACAAGACCAAGATCCTGGTGTTTTACCCGGTGGACGGCGTGTCTCCCATGCAGAAGCTGCAAATGACCACCCAGGAGGGTGAGAATGTGGCAGTCTGTGCCATTCACGGCAATTTTGATGATGCCCAGAGTGCCGTTAAGTCTATTTTTACCAATGATGAGATCAAGGCGGAGCTGGCAAAGAAGAATATGATGTTCTCTTCTGCCAATTCAATTAACTGGGGCCGTTTGGTGCCGCAGATTGTCTATTACTTCTCCGCTTATGCGGATCTGTGCAAAATGGGTCAGCTGCAAGTAGGCGAGCCTATGAATGTGGTGGTGCCCACCGGCAACTTCGGCAACATTTTGGCCGGGTATTATGCCAAGCACATGGGCCTGCCCATTCAGACCATGGTTTGCGCGTCCAATACCAACAATGTACTGACTGATTTCCTGAAAACCGGCACTTATGACCGGAACCGGGACTTTTACGCCACCACCTCTCCCTCTATGGATATTCTCATTAGTTCCAACCTGGAGCGGCTGCTGTACCATATGAGCGGCGAGAGCGACGCTGCCGTGCGCGGCTGGATGACCCAGCTGGCGGAGAACGGCAAATACACGGTAGAGCCGGAAATGATGGCAAAGATCCAAAATGAGTTTGCCGCCGGTTACTGTGATGAGGCCGCTGTGGCGGATACCATTCACAAGACTTATACCGATCAGAACTACCTGTGCGACACCCATACCGCCGTGGCTGTAAAGGTGTACCGGGACTATGTAGCCCAGACCGGCGACGATCTGCCTACGGTGATTGACTCCACCGCCTCTCCTTACAAGTTCTCCAAGAGCGTGCTCACTGCCGTGCTGGAAGGCAACACCCCGCAGCTGGATGAGTTCGATATGGTAGAGGAACTGCACCGGATCACCGGCGCTGCCGTACCGGCGCCCTTGGCCGCATTAAAGGATAAGGCCGTGCGCTTTACCCAGGTATGTGACCGGGAGAATATGAGCCAGATGGTTTTTCAGCTGCTGAACCTGTAACAGAACAAAAAGAGGGCAGGATATCCTAAGATGATACCCTGCCTTTTTCGTCTTTTTCGTCTTTTTACTTACAAGAACAGCCGTCGCAGCACTGGAAGGTCTCGCACGCTGTGTCCGTAGAGGTCTTTGCGTTTTGCGTGCCCACCTGAATATGACCGGCGGTGCAGCAGTCGGAGCCATCGTGGTACTTGCAGTTCTTGACTTCACAGGAAATGCCTTTGATCTCGTCCATTTTTTTCACTCCCTTCCTGCATAGTTTGTGCAGGTGCGGGTATTTTATACGGAAAAGAGGTGCCTTATGGCGCTGTATGCCATTGCAGATACTCATTTGTCCTTTGGCACGGACAAGCCCATGGACAGCTTTCCCGGCTGGAGCGATTATACCGCTCGCTTGGCGGCCAATTGGCGCCATTTGGTGGAGCCGCAGGATACGGTGGTGATCGCCGGGGACATTAGCTGGGCCATGAAATTCTCGGAATGTACGGCAGATTTTGCCTTTTTGAATGATTTGCCCGGGCAAAAAATCTTGCTTAAGGGCAATCATGACTATTGGTGGAACACCAAGCGCAAAATGGATCTGTATTTGCAGGAAAATCATTTTGACACTTTACAGATTTTGCATAATCAGGCGATCCCTTACGGCGATGTGGCTTTGTGTGGCAGCCGAGGCTGGTTCTTTGAGGACACACCGGAGGCCCAGGACGAGAAAGTGCTGGCCAGGGAAGTAGGGCGTATTCGTATGTCGTTGGAGGCGGCAGGGGACAGAGAAAAGATCGTTTTTCTTCATTATCCGCCTGTGACCACCGGGAATGCCTGCGCCCCGATCGTAGAACTGTTGCAGCAGTACGGCGTGCAAAAGTGCTACTATGGCCATCTGCACGGCGCAGCCGCCCGGTTTGCTTTTGAGGGGGAGTATCAAGGTATTGATTTTCGCCTGATCTCTGCCGATCATCTGGCGTTTACCCCCTTATTTATCTGCAAATGAGCAGAAAAGCCAAATAATATAAATACTTGCTTGAAATTAAGAAATAGATATGTTATAATGCCAAATCGGTGATATTAGATAAATTTTGAGGAGGTCAAAGCAATGGCACTGAAATCATCCAATAAAGTGGACACCAATGTTTATGAAATCGAGGTTACTGTTGCCCCTGAGGAATTTACTCAGGCTTGCAAGGACGCATATTTGAAGCGCAGAAAATCTATCCAACTGCCCGGCTTCAGAAAGGGCAAGGCTACCCAGGGTATGATCGAAAAGCTCTACGGTGAGGGCTTCTTCTATGAGGACGCACTGGAGATCGTGTATCCCGCAGTTGTTACGGCTGCCATTGAGGAGGCCGGTCTGCGTACAGTGGACTCTCCCGCCGAGCTGGATGTGAAGACCATCAGCAAGTCCGAGGGCGTGGATATGACCATGAAGGTCACTGTGTACCCGGAGGTCAAACTGGGCCAGTATAAGGGCCTGGAGGCTGTGCAGCTGCCCACAGAGGCAGACGATGAGGATGTGGCCAACGAGCTGACCAACATGCTGGACAGAAACAGCCGACTGGTGACTGTTGAGGACCGCGCTGCCGAGATGGGCGACACTGCAGAGATCGACTTTGAGGGCTTTGTGGACGGCGTTGCATTTGACGGCGGCAAAGGCGAGAATTATCCTCTGGAGCTGGGTTCCGGTTCCTTTATCCCCGGCTTTGAGGAGCAGGTAGCCGGTCACAAGACCGAGGAAGCATTTGATGTGAATGTAACTTTCCCGGAAGAGTACCAGGCAGAGAATCTGGCCGGTAAAGACGCTGTGTTTAAGGTGAAAATCCACGAGATCAAGACCAAGGAAGTACCGGCACTGGACGACGAGTTTGCCAAGGACGTGTCCGAGTTTGACACTCTGGACGAACTGAAGGCCGACCTGAAGAAGCAGCTTAGCGAGAAAAAGGCGGAGGACGCCCGTCGCGATTTGGAGAACCAGCTGCTGGAGCAGGCCATCGACGGCATGGAAGCCGAGATCCCGGAAGTGATGTTCAGCAAGCGCGCTGACGAGATGATCAACGACTATGCTTACCGCTTGCAGGCCCAGGGCATTGACTTGCAGACCTACTTGCAGTACATGGGTCAGGATATGGACGCATTCCGCGCTACCTTTAAGGACGGCGCCGAGAAGCAGGTTAAGGCTTCTTTGGTACTGGAAGCCATTGTGGCCGCTGAGAAGCTGGAAGCCACAGAGGACGAGATCAACGCCGAGATCGACAAGCTGGCCCAGCAGTATGGTATGGAAGCGGAGCAGATCAAGAAGGCTGTACCGGCTGACCAGATCGCTGCCGATGTAACCACCAAGAAGGCACTGGATCTGATCGTGGACAGCGCCAAGTTGGTAGAGAAGAAAGCGGAGAAGAAGGCCGCCAAGAAGTCCACTGCCAAGAAGGCAGACGACAAAACGGCAGAGAAGAAGCCCGCTGCCAAAAAGACTGCCGCTAAGAAGCCCGCTGCCAAGAAAACCGCCAAGAAAGAGGAGGACGCCGAGTAATTCGGTGCATGCCTTTGAATGAATAAGCAAAACACGGTCTATATTATAACAGACCGTGTTTCCGCATAGACTGAGTTTAAGGAAAGTGATTTTATGGCTTTAGTCCCTTATGTTGTAGAGCAGACCGGCGCCGGCGAGCGCTCCATGGATATTTATTCCCGGCTGCTCAGTGACCGCATTATCGTGCTCTCTGACCAGGTGAACGACACCACCGCTTCTTTGGTGGTGGCCCAGTTGCTGTTTTTGGAGAGTCAGGACAGTGAGAAAGACATCAGCCTGTATATCAACAGCCCCGGCGGCTCCGTAACTGCCGGCCTGGCGATTTACGACACGATGAATTATATCAAGTGCGATGTGTCCACCATCTGTGTGGGTATGGCCGCCAGCATGGGTGCGTTCTTGCTTTCCAGCGGCGCCAAGGGCAAGCGTATTGCACTGCCCAACAGTGAAATACTCATTCACCAGCCCTTGATCGGCGGCAATGGCCTGACCGGTCAGGCGACAGATATTGAATTGGCTGCCAAGAACTTGGTGCGCACCAAGGAACGGCTCAATGAAATTCTTGCCAAGAATACCGGCAAGAGCTATGAGCAGATTGTGCAGGACACAGACCGAGACAACAGCATGACCGCACAGGAAGCGCTGGCGTACGGTCTGGTGGACAAGGTGATCGACAAGAGATAACACGGTTAGACGGACGGATGGCAGCATCCGTCCTGTCTTTCTATTTTGGATTTGGAGTGTGCATACATGGCACGAGATGACAATTACAATCGTATGACCCGGTGCTCCTTCTGCGGTAAGTCAGAGGCAATGGTTCACAAGCTGATTGAGGGTCCGGGCGTATTTATCTGTGACGAGTGTATTCGCCTTTGCAACGACTTGATCCAGAGCACCGAATTGGCGGACGCCCCCGGTAAGCAGGGGGAGGACGGCGATATGGTGCTGCCCAAGCCGGCAGAGATCAAGGCCCAGCTGGACGCCTATGTGATCGGCCAGGACGAGGCAAAAAAAGCGCTGTCCGTTGCAGTATATAACCACTATAAGCGTATTTTCAGTACCCAAAAGGACGATGTGGAGCTGCAAAAGAGCAATATCTTGCTGATGGGTCCCACTGGCGTGGGCAAAACCATGCTGGCCCAGACCCTGGCAAAGATCCTGAATGTTCCCTTTGCCATTGCAGACGCCACCACCCTGACCGAGGCCGGGTATGTAGGCGAGGACGTGGAAAATATTTTGCTGCGCCTGATCCAGGCGGCGGACTTTGATGTGGAACGCGCCGAACGGGGCATTATCTATGTGGACGAGATTGACAAAATCAGCCGCAAGAGTGAGAACCGCTCCATTACCCGTGATGTAAGCGGCGAAGGTGTGCAGCAGGCGCTGCTGAAGATTTTGGAGGGTACGGTGTCCAATGTACCCCCCGGCGGCGGGCGCAAGCACCCCCAGCAGGAGTTTATTCAGATTGATACGACCAACATTCTCTTTATCTGCGGCGGTGCCTTTGATGGCATCGAAAAAATCATTGAGAAGCGGATCGGTGGCAAGTCCATGGGCTTTGGCGCGGATATTCAAGCGGAAGATGTGGACGAAAACCGCGTGATGGAGCGGGTAGAGCAGCACGATCTGGTGAAGTATGGGCTGATTCCGGAACTGATTGGGCGTATTCCCGTGATCGCCGTGCTGGAGAATTTGGATAAACCGGCATTGATCCGCATTATGACGGAGCCGAAGAATTCCATCGTGAAGCAGTATACCCGTATGTTCCAAATGGACGGGGTGCAGCTGGAGTTCCAGCCGGAGGCGCTGGCGGCTATGGCGGATGTGACCCTGGAGCGCAAAACCGGCGCCCGCGGTCTGCGCAGCGTGTTTGAGGCGACCTTAAAGGAACTGATGTTCCAGATTCCCAGCGACAGCACGGTGGAGAAGGTGACCATCACCCCGGAGACGGTGCGCAGCGGTGCAGAACCGATCATTTTGCGCAACCCCAAGAAGGAGAGCCACGACCTGACGGCCGGTGCTCTGAAGAACGCATAAGCAAAGGAGTGCAGTGCGCAGTAGCGTATTGCGCTCTTTTTTTCTTTACAGGTTGCCTTTTTATATATTTTATTATATAATACTGGGTAGCGATTTTTTTCTGCTTATGATTTTTGAATGTAGAAGTAGGTTTTATAGATGGACGAGATGAATATTTTTGAGACGGCGCCCAGCTTCCCGGTGATCCCTTTGCGGGGACTGGTGATGTTTCCGGATATGGTGCTGCACTTTGATGTGGGGCGCAAAAAGAGCGTTGCTGCGCTGAAAGCAGCCATGAATGCGGATCAAAAGATTTTTTTAGTGTCCCAAAAGGATGCAGCGGTGGATGAACCGGGGCTGGATGATCTGTTCGGCGTAGGCGTGATTTGCTCTGTGCGGCAGATGATGCGCATTCCCGGCAGCGAAAATATGCGCGTGGTAGCCGAAGGTGACGGGCGCGGCGCTTTAATGGCGTTTGTACGCACCAAGCCGTTTCTTTCTGCGGTGGTACAGCCGCTGGAGGAACCGGAGGATCAGTTGGATCCGGATCGGGCCAATGCCTATCGCCGTGCGGTGAAAAAAGAATTTGAGCATTACGCCGAGATGGTACCCAAGATCAGCAATGATGTGATTGCTAAGGTGCTTGCTTATCAGGAAAACGGTCCTTTGGCGGATTATATTTGCTCCAATACCTTTATGGATTATGCGGACAAGCAGGATGTGTTGGAGTGCTTGGACCCGGGTGAGCGGCTGCGTATGCTCTTAATGCTCCTGAGCAAGGAAAACACCACGCTGGAGATTGAAACAGAGCTGCACGAGCGTGTGCAGGCTGAGATCGACAAAAATCAGCGGGAGTATTACCTACGGGAGGAAATGCGGGTGATCTCTGAGTCCTTGGGCGAGGAGGATAATCCCCAGGAGGAAGCAGACGGCTACCGGGAGAAGATCGGCAAGTTGCGCTGCGATGAGGAAGCCAAAACCCATTTGCTCAAGGAATGCGACAAGCTGGCAAAAATGCCCCAAGGTTCCCACGAGGCCACAGTGGTGCGCAATTATTTGGACAAGTGCCTGGAAATTCCGTTCGGTACATATACCAAAGACAATATGCGCCTGGATCGTGCCCGCAAGGTGCTGGATAAGGATCATTACGGATTGGATAAAGTGAAAGACCGCATTGTGGAGTCCTTGGCAGTGCTGCGGCGCAACCCGGACTTCTCCGGCCAAATTCTCTGCTTGGCAGGCCCGCCTGGGGTAGGTAAAACCTCTATCGTCAAATCCCTGGCAAAGGCCATGAACCGCAAGTATGTGCGGGTGGCGCTGGGCGGTGTCCACGATGAGGCAGAAATTCGCGGCCACAGAAAGACTTATATCGGCGCTATGCCCGGCCGCATTATTGATGCAGTGATCAAAAGCGGCAGTATGAACCCCATTATCTTGCTGGACGAGATCGACAAGATCGGCAACGACATCAAAGGCGACCCGTCCTCCGCACTGTTGGAGGCGCTGGACCCGGAGCAGAACAATACCTTTGCCGATCATTATATTGAGTTTCCGGTGGATCTGTCCAAGGTGCTGTTTATCACCACTGCCAATGATACTTCCACCATTGCTCCGCCGCTGTTTGACCGTATGGAGGTTATTGAGCTTGGTTCCTATACCGCTACGGAGAAGTTCCGTATCGCCAAGGACCATTTGGTGAAGAAAGAGATGACCAAGCACGCGCTGTGTGCCAGAGAGTTTAAGGTCACGGATGGCGCGCTGGAGGAGATCATCGCGCATTATACCAGAGAGGCCGGTGTGCGGCGGCTGGAGAAATGTATCGGCACCCTGTGCCGCAAGGCGTCCGTAGCGCTGGAAAGCGGCGCCAAGTCTTTTCGCGTGAATGAAAAGAACTTGCAGGACTATCTGGGCGTACCCAAGTACACGGATGACCTGATCCCAGGCGAAAACCAAGTGGGCGTGGTCAACGGTCTGGCTTGGACTTCCGTAGGCGGCACCATGCTGCCCATTGAAGTGTCTGCCTTCCCGGGCACCGGCAAGGTGCAGATCACCGGTAATTTAGGCGATGTGATGACCGAGAGCGTTAAGACCGCCGTGGGCTTTATCCGCTCCCGCGCAGACACCTATGGTATTGACGATCAGTTCTATAAAAATAAAGACTTGCACATTCACGCTCCGGAGGCGGCCATTCCCAAGGACGGCCCCTCTGCCGGACTGGCCATCACCACGGCGCTGGTCAGCGAGCTGACAGGCATTCCCATTCGCTGTGATGTGGCCATGACCGGCGAGATCAGCCTAAAAGGGCGGGCACTGCCCATCGGTGGATTGAAAGAAAAGAGTATGGCCGCCTACAAGGCCGGTTGCTCCACGGTGATCATTCCGGCGGAAAACAGCAAGGACTTGCAGGAGATCGGCGAAGAAGTGAAAGCGGGCGTGCGCTTTGTGCCGGTAGACACCTTTGATCAGGTGCTGCCTATTGCGCTAGAATACATGCCCACACCTACCGCCCGGGAGGACAAGCCCGCCGCCGTGCCGGTGGCCAAGTCCAAGCGTGCCGATCGGCCGGTGGCCCAGTGAGGTGCCTATGAATTATAACAAAGCAACCTTTGATCGCGCCTTTGGCATCTCCGCCCAACTGCCCCCGGCAGACGGGATTGAGATTGCCTTTGCCGGGCGCTCCAATGTGGGCAAAAGCTCACTGCTCAACCGCCTGTTTAACCGCAAGTCCCTGGCTCGGGTCAGTTCCGTACCCGGCAAGACGGTGACCGTCAACTTCTATGATGTGGACGGCGTGCACTTTGTGGATCTGCCCGGTTACGGCTATGCCAAGATCTCTAAGGCGGAGAAAAAGCGGTTCGGTGAGTTGATGGAGGGCTATTTTCAAAGCGGACGGCCCATTCGCCTTGTGGTGCAGCTGATTGATATGCGCCACGCCCCCACGGCGGATGATCTGCAAATGATCGACTTTTTGCAGCAGATCGGACTGCCCTTTGTGGTGGTGCTCACCAAGGCGGATAAATTAAAACCCACTCAGTATAAAAAAAGACTGGAAGAACTGGGCACGGAGCTGCCGAACCTGGGTACAGGCGTGCAGGTGATCCCGTTCTCTTCTGTGAAAGGGCAGGGGAGCGAACAGTTAAAGGCCGTCATCGAACAGGCCTGCCAGTCGGAATGATAGAAGCGGAGGATAGAAAAGATGGAGAAATTACCTTTTGTCACCAAGGAAAAGGCGGAGGAGATCGCAGCGCAGTTTCCCACCCCCTTTCATCTGTACGATGAGCGGGGTATTCGGGAAAATGCGGCTAAACTGAAAGAGGCTTTTGCCTGGAACAAGGGCTACAAGGAGTTCTTTGCCGTCAAGGCAACGCCCAACCCCTTTCTGATTAACATTCTGCGGGAGTACGGCTGCGGCTGTGACTGCTCGTCCAAGACGGAGCTGATGCTCTCCAAAGCCATTGGCGCCGTGGGGGAAGATATTATGTTTTCTTCCAACGACACGCCCTTAGAGGAGTTCAAATACTGCAACGACCTGGGCGGTATCATCAACCTGGATGACATTACCCATATTGAAGCCGTGGAAAAAGCCTGCGGCAAGCTGCCCCGCAAAATGAGCTGCCGCTACAATCCCGGCGGTATGTTTAAGATCACCAATGATATTATGGACAACCCGGGGGACGCCAAGTACGGTATGACCACCGAACAGCTGTTTGAGGCCTTCCGGATCATGAAGTCCAAGGGCGTAGAGGAGTTCGGTTTGCACGCATTCCTGTGCTCCAATACGGTGACCAACGAGTATTATCCGCTGTTGGCCAAGGTGCTGTTTGATGTAGCAGTGCAGCTGAAGAACGAGCTGGGCGTAAAAATCAGCTTTATCAATCTGTCCGGCGGCGTTGGCATTCCCTACCGTCCGGAGCAGGAGCCGAATGATATTTTGAAGATCGGCGCCGGTGTACATAAGGTGTATGATGAGGTGCTTACCGCCAACGGTATGGGCGATGTGGCGATCTATACCGAGCTTGGCCGCTTTATGATGGGCCCCTACGGCGGCTTGGTGACCCGCGCCATTAACGAAAAGCATACTTATAAGGAGTATGTGGGCGTAGACGCTTGCGCCGTGAACCTGATGCGCCCGGCCATCTACGGTGCGTATCACCATGTGACGGTGCTGGGCAAGGAGGATCAGCCCTGCGACCACAAGTACGATGTGACCGGCTCCCTTTGCGAGAACTGCGACAAATTTGCCGTGGACCGTATGCTGCCGGAAATTGAACGGGGCGATCTGCTGTTTATCCACGACGCCGGCGCCCACGGCTTCTCCATGGGCTACAACTATAACGGCAAGCTGAAAAGTGCGGAAATTTTGTTAAAGACCGACGGCACTTTCCAGATGATCCGTCGGGCAGAGACTCCCAAGGATTACTTTGCCACCTTTGATTGCTTTGACTTTTACAATGACCTGATCAAAGGCTAAGGAAGATAAAAAAGAGCGACCGGACAATTTTGTCCGATCGCTTTTTTGCGTTTTGCTGTTGGTTATTTGGTATAGAACATGGCGCCGGTTTGCGATTTGCTGTATCGGTACACACTCATCTCGATCCCCAAAGCCAGATAGATACAGAGTGACGAGGAACCGCCGGCGGAGAACAGGGGCAGGGTGATGCCGATGCAGGGCAGCAGGCTCAGCTCCATGCCGATATTAACAAAGGTCTGGGCAAAGAGCATAACGGCAATGCCGCTGCACATCAGGTAGCCGCCGTTATCCCGGGCACGCAGGCCGGTTTGACCTACCCGCAAAATCAGTATCGTTAAAATTAAAATCACTGCCAGTGCGCCGATAAAGCCAAATTCTTCACCGGCTACGGACAGAATCATATCGTTCTGATTTTCCGGCACGGCGCCGCTTTGGGTCATATTGCCCTTTAAGAAGCCTTGACCGAGAAAACCGCCGTTGCCCATGGCGATCTTGCCGTTATTTTGTTGATACATGGTGCTCTCGTATTGCTCCGGGTAAAACAGGGCAATGATCCGCTCCCGCTGCAAGCCGGAGATCAGCTTCAACTTCCAGGCGGCCACAAAACCCACGATCAGCGCGCAAAACCCGGCTAAGAAGTAGCCGATGTTAATGCGGGCAAAGAACAGCATGCCGATAAACATAATCAGGAAGATCAGGGCAGACCCGGCGTCACCGGTCATCAGCACCAGCCCAATGGGAATCAATCCATGGATTACCAATGGAATGATGGTGCGTATTTTATTGATCTTGTCCCGTACCATATCCAGGTGGTAGGAAAAGGAGATGATAAAGCCTACTTTCAGCAGCTCAGAGGACTGGAAGGTCAGCACCTTCAGGTCGATCCAGCTGCGGGCGTCCTGCCGGGCATCCGGCGCAATGCCAAAGAAGAAAGTGTAGATCATCAAACCTACGCACCCGGCGGCGATCACCGGCCACAGCTTGGCTACCGCCTCATAGTTCACATTAGAAACCAGTAGGCAGATCACCACCCCCAGCGCCACGGACAGGAACATGGAGCGCACATCGCTGCTGATGATCTTGCCGTCCTTTAAGGCAGAGTGGGTAGCGCTGTACACCAGCGCCAAACCGTATAGAGAGCCAACCAAGGCGGTTAGCAAAGTTACATAATCTAAACCGGAAAATAATTCCAACAGCGGCGATTGCTTTTGCCGACTGTGCACGATCTGCCTCCTCTCATTACAGGGTAGTCTTTATTATATTATGAATTTTGCCAGAATTCAAGAGAAGCGGGCAATTATTACTTGGATTATTTTATCCCTTGTGTTATAATAACTTGCGAGAAACGTTGCGCCCGCTGTGGCGCGTACAGGAGTATGTATATGCTGACAGATATTGAGATCGCCGCACAGGCGAAAATGAAAAGAATTACGGATGTGGCTGCGGCTATGGGTATTCATCCGGAGGAGCTGGAGCCTTACGGCCATTATAAAGCGAAGCTGTCCGATGATTTGCTGACTCGGCTGCAAGATCGTCCGGACGGCAAGCTGGTGCTGGTAACGGCAGTCAACCCTACCCCTGCCGGTGAGGGCAAGACCACCGTGAGTATCGGCTTGGGGCAAGCGATGTGCAAACTGGGGAAAAATGCGGTGATCGCTCTGCGGGAGCCGTCCCTGGGTCCGGTGTTCGGCATTAAGGGCGGCGCTGCCGGCGGCGGTTACAGCCAGGTGGTGCCTATGGAGGACATTAACCTGCACTTTACCGGTGATCTGCATGCCATTACCAGTGCCAATAATCTGATGTGTGCGCTGCTGGATAACCATATTCAGCAGGGGAATGTGCTGGGGATTGATCCCCGCCGTGTGCAGGTGAAGCGGTGCATGGATATGAACGATCGCGCCCTGCGCAATATTATTTGCTCTCTGGGCGGCACCCTGAATGGCGTGCCCCGGGAGGATCACTTTTGCATAACCGTTGCCAGTGAGGTAATGGCAATCCTGTGCCTTGCGGAAAATCTGCAAGATCTGAAAAAGCGGCTGGGTGATATTTTGGTAGCCTATACCTACGACGGCGCACCGGTGTATGCCCGGGATATTCAGGCAAACGGCGCCATGACCGTGTTGCTGAAGGATGCGATTAAGCCCAATTTGGTGCAGACCTTGGAGAATACGCCGGCCATTATGCACGGCGGTCCCTTTGCCAATATTGCCCACGGCTGCAACTCTGTACGGGCTACCAAAACCGCGTTGAAGCTGGGCGATTACGCCATTACCGAGGCGGGCTTTGGCTCTGACCTGGGGGCAGAAAAATTCTTTGACATTAAGTGCCGCTACGCGGAGCTGACACCCGCCTGCGTGGTGCTGGTGTCTACCGTGCGGTCTATGAAATATAACGGCGGCGTGCCCAAGGATCAGCTGAAAGAGGAGAATTTAGACGCGCTGCGCGCCGGTTCCGTCAATTTGCTGGCGCATATTGAGAACTTGAAGAAATTCGGTGTGCCGGTGGTGGTGGCGATCAACCACTTCTATGCGGACACCCAGGCGGAGATCGACTATGTAGAGCAAATTTGCAAGGCGGCAGGCGCGGATTTTGCCGTGACCAAGTGCTTTGCGGAGGGCGGCGCCGGCAGTTTGGAGTTGGCAGAGAAAGTGGCTGCCGCCTGTGAAAAGGAAAATCACTTTCATACCCTATATGACCTGGATCTGCCGGTGTATGAGAAGATCGAGAAAATTGCCCAAGAGGTCTACGGTGCCGACGGTGTGGACTATACGAAGGCGGCAAAAAAGGCCATTGACGGCTTTATTGCACTCGGGGCAGACAAACTCCCAGTGTGTATGGCAAAGACCCAGTACAGTTTGTCTGACGATCCCACAAAGCTGGGGCGCCCCAGCGGCTTTCGCATTACCGTCAGCAGCGCCAGTCTGTCTGCCGGCGCCGGGTTCCTGGTGTGCCAGACCGGCAATGTGATGACTATGCCCGGCCTGTCCAAATCACCGGCGGCCTACCGCATTGATGTGGACGATCAGGGCAACACCGTGGGGCTGTTCTGATGCAAGTATTTCATTCTCATAGTTATGCGGATACGGTTCGTATTGCTGCCGATCTGGCAAAGACCTTGCCAACCGGCACGGTGATTGCCTACTTGGGCGACCTGGGGGCGGGTAAAACCGCCTTTACCGCCGGACTGGCAAAAGGGCTGGGGTTGACGGTGGATGTGACTTCACCTACCTTTGCCATTTGCAATACGTATCGGCAGGGAGATGTGACCCTGCACCACTTTGATATGTACCGGGTAGACAGCTGGGACGATCTGTATTCCACCGGATTCTTTGATTATTTGGACACCGGCGCTTACCTGGCCATCGAATGGAGCGAGAATGTGTACGGTGCGCTGCCGCCGGACACCCTAATGGTGGAAATCTCCAAAACAGGGGAGCAGGATCGCACCATTGAGATTTATAAAAAAGAGGAGGAGAAAGCATGATCCTTGCGGTAGATGCATCATCTGTTACCGCAGCCGCGGCTCTATGTAGTGGTGACGGCGCGGTGGTGCGCAGCGACTTTCTCCATAACGGCCTGACCCACAGCGAAACCCTGCTGCCTATGATTCGGCGGGTACTGGGGGACACCTCGGTGGCAGACCTGGACGCCATTGCTGTTACTGCCGGTCCCGGTTCCTTTACCGGGGTGCGGATCGGCGTGGCCACCGTTAAAGGTCTTGCCTTTGACAGGGATATTCCTTGTATCGCCGTGTCTGCTTTGGAAGCGGTGGCGTACCAGTTCCCGGAGGAGAACGCAGTGATCTGCGTGGTGATGGACGCCCGCCGTGGGCAGTTCTATAACGCCCTTTTTCGTGTGGAAAACGGTGAGGTGGAGCGCCTTTGCCCGGACCGGGCTGTGGACGGCGCTGCACTGGCTGAAGAATTGGCCGCCTATGATCGGGTGATCGTGGCCGGTGACGGCGCCCAGTTATTTGCACCCTTGTTCCCGGCTGGGGAGGTAGCCCCTCCACAACGCCAGTATGTGACCGGGCACGGCGTGGCCCTGGCCGCCCAAAAACAGAAAACCATGCCCGCCGCTGCGCTGATGCCTGTATATCTGCGGCTTAGCCAGGCGGAACGGCAATTAAAATTAAAAAAAGGAGAATCATAATGAAGATTGCAATGGGTTCCGATCATGCGGGCTTCCCGCTGAAAGAGGAGATCAAAAAAGTGCTGCTGGAGCAGGGCTATGAAGTAGAAGATGTGGGCTGCTATTCCCCGGAACGCTTCGATTACGCCATCAGCGCCCAAAAGGCCTGTGATTTGGTGGTAGACGGTACTTGCGAAAAAGCCATTCTGTGCTGCGGTACCGGTATTGGCATTTCTATGGCTGCCAATAAGGTCAAGGGCATTCGGGCTGCCTGTTGCTCCGATTATTTCAGCGCCAAGTACACCCGCGCCCATAATGATGCCAATGTGCTGTGCATGGGCGATCGTGTAGTCGGCGCCGGGCTGGCACTGGAGCTGGTGCAGGTGTTCCTGACCACACCCTTTGAGGGTGGCCGTCACCAGACCCGTATTGACCAAATTATGGACATTGAGGCAGGGAAGAAGCTCTACTGAGATTAAGACAGAAAAAAGCGCACAGGCAATCGCCTGTGCGCTTTCTTATTGGCATTTATTTTTGAATTTAGGACCACTTCAGTGCCTTAACAGAGAAGCCCAGTTCTGTATCCAGGCGATTCTTTTGCACCACGGCGACCACCTTTTTGCAGCTCTTTGCACCGCTGACGGAGCCGGTGACCTTGTAGTAGTTGTTGTTGCCCAGGGACTCTACCCGGTTGATCTTTACGGACTGCTGTTTCGCCTCGCCTTTGGCGATGGTGAACACGCTGTCCTTATTGCTGTAATTGATAATGTCGTAGATGTTCTCTTTTTTTGCCGCTGCGTTGCAGTTGCTCTTAAAGTTGACCACTGTCTGGCCGTAGTATTTGAACAGGTCCAGCACAATGGTGCCGGAGGGAAAGCTGGTGCCCTTAATATCCTCACGGGCAGCCATCCAAACGGCAACGTGGGTAGCCATTTCGGCGCTGACGCCATCCTTGTTCTCATAGCTGAACTTGTACAGGCCGGGCACCTCCAGCATCGCTGCGATGCGCTCCAGATCCTGCTGGTTGAAAATGACCTTTTTGCCGCTGGCATTGGTGGAGGGCACCTTATCCTTAGAGGCTTCTATCGTTGTTAACTCGGCTTCGGTCGGGTCGCCCTTTTTGTCAGGCTCCTGCGGTGTTACGGGATTTGGTTTCAAATTTTCGTTGCCGTTGCCGCCGTTGTTATTGCCGCCGTTTCCGTTTTCGTTATTATTGTTGTCGTTATTGTCGTTACCGTTATTATTTTTATCGTCTTCAATCGGCACTTCTACATAGTCGCCGTTGCTTTTGGTTACCTTTTCGCCGTTTTTGTTGATTTCGTAGGCGTGGTTTTTGCCTTTTTTGTCCTTTTCATAGACCACATCTACTTCTTTGCCGTCTTTATTGATCTCTGTGCCAAACTCGGTGTCTGCATTGGCCAAACCGGCTTGGGTGGTGTCGGCGGCAGAGTTCTGTCCGTCTGTCTTTTTGGAAGAGCAGGCAGCAAAGACGCCGCAGACCAGTACGCTCAGCGCCATGATCAATGCAATACTCTTTTTCAAAGGGAACACGCTCCTTTTGGTGCTCTGCACCGTAATATCTCCTACATTATAGTCTTTTTATGCATAAAAGGCAAGGGTTACGGCTGCAAGTCGCCAAATGTTTACCACTTATTCATAATCTTTACAGATTTAGCCAAATGGATTATAATGAATACAAACGGAAAGGGAGGTGGGGCGTATGCGCCCTGCGGCTAAGGTCGCCATGAGCGGTATTTGTACGGCGCTGAGCGTGCTGCTGCTGTTTTTCGGCGGTGTGGTGCCGGTGCTGGCCTATGTGTGCCCCATGCTCACCGGGGTACTGATGGTGGTGCTGGTGCGCACTTTCGGCTACGGCACAGCGTGGATCACCTATGTGTCTACGGGGCTGCTCAGCTTCTTTTTGGTGCCGGACAAGGAGTGTATGTTGATGTATGTGCTCTTTTTCGGCTATTATACCATCGTGCGCCAGTGGATCGGGCGGCTGCGGCCTCGGTCGGTGGCGCTGGCTGCCGAGTGCCTGCTGTTTAATGCGGCACTGGCGGCAGTGAATCTGCTGCTGGTGTATGTGTTTGCCATTCCAATGGACGCGGTGAGCAGTAACAAGTGGTTTTTGGTGGGCTTTTGGCTGGCGATGAATTTGCTGTTCTTCCTTTACGAGCGGCTGCTGGGTGTGGCGGAACTGTTGTATGTCCGTAAGATTGAGAAGCGCCTGCGCAGCGTGTTCAAGAAGTAAAAAGCGACTTGTATTTATAAGATACAAGTCGCTTTTTGAATTATTCCGTATAAACGCGGGGTACGCGGGGATTCACCAGCAAGGGTGACAGGTCACAGGTGGCAATGTCGCCGGGCTGTACGCTGCTGCCGGTTACATCCACCGCCGTGTGGGACAGCCCTACCTCGCCGATCACCGGGTAGGCTTTGCCGTTAATGGTGACGGTCAAATGGGCTTTCTTGAGAAATTGCTTGAGGGCAGAGAGCACACTGTGAAAGTTGTGATCCTCTTTCTCCTTGGTCAGGCCGAAGCCGTCATAATGCCCCATTGGCACAATGGCAATGGTGGTGGGGCGCTTGGTAACAAAGGTGCCGTTGTAGCCCACCGCATAACCGGCAGGCACTTCCTTCATGTCCACCACTTCCGCCTCCAGTCGACCTAAGCGGTGCAGGGGCGTTTTGCTATGGGTAATTACTCTGCCGGTAAAGGCGGAGCCGATGCGTACCGCGTCCAGCGCCACATGCTCCACATTCAACAATGCGGGGGAGTTGGCTGCATGGCGGGTACCTACGGTCTTGCCGGCCTTTTCAATCTGCGCCAGCGTGTCCTTGAACAATTCCAGCTGGGCAATGGTTTTGGCCTTGTCGTGAAAGGCGCTGCTAAAATGGGTGTATGCGCCGGTGAATTCCAAATTAGGCAGGTCGTAGCAGGCAATGGCCTCCGCTACCTGCGCAGGCAAAAAGCCGTAGCGACCCATGCCGGTGTCGATCTTCAAATGGCACGGAACCTTGACACCCAAATCGGCAGCCGCCGCTTGCATTGCCTGTGCTGCCCGGGTGCTGCCAATGGTGGCAATACAGCCGGTGTCCGCAATATGGCGCGCCTCGCTGTCCACACAGGTGGAGCGCATCACTAAAATATTCGTGTTCGGTTGCAGCACTGCCCGCAGGGGGGCAATGTCCGTCACTTCCGTTACTGCCAAAGTGGTGATGCCGCAGTGCTCCAGAATCAGCGCCAGTTCCGTTAGGCCAAAGCCGTAGCCGTTGCCCTTAACGACGCCGATAATAGGCACGCCCGCTTTCTTTTGCAGGTAATGCACATTCTCGATCAATGCGGTTTTATCAATTACATATCTACTCATTTTCTTACTTTTTCCAATACCTTTGTTGCCAAGTTATACAGATGGTAAACCGGCTTGTTGATCACATAGTCAAATTCGCCGATAAATTCTTTCATATACCCGCCAAAGCCGTGCTTAAACCGCCACAGACCATAGTGGGGGTTGTCCGGGTTTTGGCAGTCGCCGCTGATGCCGCCAAAGTCATAGACCTTGCAGCCGCACTCCATACCCCACTGCATCATGGCCCATTGCAGGGCATAGTTGGGGTACACATTGCGGTGAGTGTTGGAGGAGGCGCCGTACTGGTATTTCATCACATTTTGCCCCCACTTAATCGCCAAGGTGCCGGCAATGGCTTTGCCTTCATAGTAGGCCATATACAGGCGGCAGTCCTCGCCCATGCAGTTCATAATTTGCTCAAAATAGCTTTTCGGTCTGGTGGAGAAGTTGTCCCGCTCCCCGGTCTCCCGCATAATGCGTACAAAGTCGTCCAGCGCCTCGGTGCCCATCACTTTTACTTCCACGCCTTTCTTTGGCGCTTTGCGGATTCGGTTTCTGTAATCCGGCTTAAAGGTGAGCATCAGCTCCTGCTCGTTGAGGCCGTTGTAGTCAAAGCAGTAAACAAACCGGGGCTGCACATTCTCAAAATCCATACATCCCGGGTTCAGTTCTACAAAGCCCTTGTTCAGCAAATGCTGCTTGTAGGCCTTGTTCTCCACGGTGATCTCCGGGTCGATTTTAATACAGTAGCCGTGGTATTCCTTTGCAATATCCAAAAGTGCGGCAAAGAGCGCGTCAAAGGTGGCAAAATCATCTTCGTCCGCCACAAAGCCGCGGCAGCAGTAAAGCAGGGAGGCTTTGATCACCGGCACGGTACGAATCAGCACATCGGCGCTGCCCTTAATGTTGCCGTCCTCGTCCCTCAACATCACGGCTTCCCACTTCCAGGCGGACTTGACCTTAGCCCACTTGGAGGAGTGCTGGAACAGGCCCTTGGGGTGCTTTTTGATAAACGCTTCATATTGGTCTAAATTCTCTTTTGTTACACGCTCGATCATAACAGACTCCTTTATATTTCTGCCTTTTATTATACCAACATTCTGCCCGCTTGTCCACCCACTCCGGCGGTTTTCTGCATTTTGCCAGGTTGACAAGCGGCGGGCGTTCCTTTATTATTATCTATATAGTATGAATCGGGGGCAGACCTATGCAAAAACCAAGATATGCCGATCCCAGTGTGATCGCGGTGAATAAAGAAGACGGCCACGCCATCGCCATGCCGTATGATACGGCGGCGCAGGCGCTGGCAGGGGAGAACAGCCCATACAAACAGAGCCTGAACGGGCTTTGGAAGTTCAGCTGGTGCCGAGGCGTTAAAAACGAACTGGAGGGCTTTGAGGCACCGGATTATGATGACGGCACCTGGCGGGAAATTCCCGTGCCCTCCGTGTGGCAGACCCAGGGCTATTCCGTGCCTTACTATTATGCCAGCACATTTCCCAGAGCGTTCAGCCGCAGCAAGGGCAAGATTCCAAAAATTGACCCTGCTATGCAGGAGGTGGGCTACTATCGCCGCACCTTTACCATTGATCCGGAGTGGAAGGGGCGTCAGGTGTTCTTGCACTTTGGTGCAGCCAAGGCGGCGCTGGAGGTGTATGTGAACGGCCAATTCGTAGGCTATTCCCAGGGCTCTATGACACCCCACGAATTCGATGTGACCCGGTATCTTTTGAATGGCGAAAATCTGGTGTGCGCCAAGGTATACCGGTACAGTGACGGCAGCTATCTGGAAGATCAAGATATGTGGTGGCTGTGTGGCATTTACCGGGAGGTGTATTTGTTCGCTGAGCCAAAGGCTTGCCTGCGGGATTTTTATTTCCGTACGGAGCCGGACGCGGATTTTCGGGACTGGACGGTGTGCCTGGACGGCGATTTGCACCTGTACGCCCCCACAAAAGAAGACTTGACCTTGCGTGCCGCTTTGTATCGGGACGGCCAAAAGGTCTATGACCTGGGCAGTGCTGCCTGCAAGGGGGACCAGCCCCGTCAGACCTTGCAGTTGGAAGCTGCGGCTAAGGCACCGCTGCTCTGGTCCGCAGAGCAGCCAAACACCTATACGCTGGTGATGGAGTTGCTGTGCGGAAAACGCGTGCTTTGCGCTAAGCGCTACACCGTGGGCTTTAAGAAAGTGGAAATTCGGGGCGAAAAAATCTATTTTAACGGCATGCCCCTGTTTGTGCGCGGGGTGAATCGCCACGATTTTGACCCGGACAATGGCTGGGCTGTGCCGGAGGAACGGTATCGGCAGGATATGGACCTGATGAAACAAGCCAACATTAACGCGGTGCGCACCTCCCATTACCCGGATGATCCCCGGTTTTATGACTACTGCAATCGCTACGGCTTTTATGTAATGGACGAGTGCGAGGTGGAGAGCCATGGCGTGCGCCGCAAAGGCGTGCCCGGGGACAGCCCGGTGTGGACGGCGGCCTGCGTGGATCGTATGGAGCGTATGGTACTGCGGGACCGGAATCATCCATGTGTGTTTATGTGGAGTCTGGGCAATGAAGCCGGGGACGGTACTGCCTTTACTGCAATGAAGCAGGCGGCACTGGCACTGGACGACACGCGCCAATTCCACTACGAGGGGGATTTTGATTTAACCAAAAGCGATGTGATCTCCCGTATGTATCCCACCGCCGATGTGATGGAAAAGTTGGGCAAGAAAGAGCCCATTACCATTTCTCTCTACGACAATATCGCCAATCAGCTGGCAGCGGACAGCAAGCCCATTACTGCCGAGATGTATGAAGGCAAGCCGGTGCTGCTATGCGAGTATGCCCATTCTATGGAGAATTCTCTGGGCAACTTTGCCGACTATATGGCGGATTTTGAAAAGTATGACAATATGTGCGGCGGCTTTATCTGGGACTTTGTGGACCAGGCGTTGCACCGCAAGGCTCAGGACGGCACGGACTTGTGGCTTTACGGCACGGATTTTGAAAAGGAAGAGCCGCGGCACTGGTATTCGCTGCCAAACACCACGGCCATTACCGGGTCCAATACCTATTTTTGCGCCAACGGGATTATCGGTGCGGACCGCACGGTGCATCCTCAGTATTACGAGGTGCAAAAGGTATATGCCCCGGTGCAGACCCTGGCTGTGAACCCGGACAGCGGCTCCTTTACCGTAAAGAACAAAATGCTCTTTACCAATATCAATGCGCTGGAGTGCCGCTGGCAGATCGAAGTGGGCGGCCGGCTGCTGATGCACGGCAAGCTGGAGCCGATCGATTGCCCGCCTTTGTCGGAAGTGACGGTATCTTTGCCTTACACGATGGATCAGGTCACCGGGGACGGTATGGCGGTGCTGACGGTGTCCTTTGCCACCACCCGGGCATTGCCGGGACTGGCATCGGGCTTTACCTTTGCTTGGGACCAATTTGTGCTGCGGCCTATGCCTCAGCCTGTGGCGGAGAAAGATGGCGGCGATTTGCACTACGACCACCGGGGCAACCGGGTAGAGGTGCAGGGCGCCGACTTTGACCTGACCATTCAAAACGGGCGCGTGGTCAGCTGGGTGATCGACGGCAGCCAGCGGTTGGTAGCGCCCTTGGAGCCTGCTTATTTCCGGGCGCTGACAGATAATGATATTGATTTTCTCAACTTTGTGCCGCCGCTGATCAAGTTCCACCCTCTGTACGGCTGGCGCCGTGCCCAGCGCCGCACCCACGCGCTGCGTACCGTGGTGCAGGCCGGGGCAGACAATACGGTGGAGGTGCACATTGCCATGTCCACGCCACGCTTGCGGGAGGACTTGATCACATATAAAATATATCCCAATGGGCGGCTGTATGTGTACCACAGTGCCGTGCCCAAGCAGGATATGCTGCGCTTCGGCTTCCAGATGACCTTGCCGGGCAGCTATGAGTATGTAAACTGGTACGGCAGAGGGCCGCACCCCAGCTATCGGGACCGAAAAACCGGGGCTGCGCTGGGTCGTTATCAATCTACGGTGACTGCGCTGGAGCACCGCTATATGCGTCCCCAGGAGAGCAGCAACCGCACGGATACTTACGACCTGTATTTGTGTGACAGTCACGGCGAGGGCTTCCGGGTACAGGCGTACTATGAAACACCCTTTGCCTTTAGCGCTTATCACTACACCACTATGGGGCTGGACAAGGCTGCGCATATCCACGAGATTCCCTATGATCCGTCCTTGACCACATTGAATATTGACGGCGCCCAGTGCGGCGTTGGCGGCGATTTGCCGGGCCAAGGCGCGGTGCGTGCACCATACCGGGTAACGGCAGGGGAGAAGTGCAGCTATGCCTTTATCTTGGAGCCGATGCATAAAAAGAAATGAAACGCGTATTTGCCCATTTGGGATTTTCGGCGGCGGTCATGCTGCTGATCTTAAACTTCTTTTCCGTCACCTTTGCGTACATTGCGTTGGGCGTGGTGTTGGCAGCGCTCTGTTTGGTACTTTCCGTACCGCGATTGCGCCAAGGGGTGAGCGTGTGGCTGTGCCTGGTTGGAGCGGTGGTGGCTTGTGTGACCTTTATTGTAGGGGTTCACGCTACCTATCTGCCACAGCAAAAGTTAATCGGCCAAACGGCGCAGGTGCAGTTCTATGTGACCGATGTGCGCCGGGGTGCGGAGAAAAACGATTATACGGTCAAGACCACGGCTATTGATTTGCCTGGTGTGCCCCAGAATATCCGCAGCACCTTTTCTGCCCATGCGGATCTTGGCGATGTGCCGGACGGTATCTATACCGGCAAGGTGACTTTTGCCTCTACCGGTGAGAACGGTTACGCCGCCTGGGGCAAGTTCAGCGACGGCGAATTCCTTAGCGGCAAGGCTTCCCGGGTGCGTAAGACCAACCAGTCTGCACCCGGCAGCGCAGTGGCGCTTATCCAAATGCGCCACGCCATCAGCAGCCGCTTTGCTGCCGTGCTGCCCGGGGATCGTGGTGCGTTGGCAACGGCGCTGATCACTGGTAGCAAGACAAATTTGTCCGTGGGTGCGGTCAGTCACTTTCGCACCTGCGGTGCTACCCATTTGATGGCGGTGTCCGGACTGCATTTATCTGTGATCGTGGGCTCTCTTTACTGGCTGCTCCGCAAGCTGCGGTTGCCTACTTGGTTGACTACGGTTTTGACAGGTGCGGTGCTTTTGGTGTATGATGGCGTAGCCGGATTTTCCGCCTCCGTGGTGCGTGCTTCTTTGATGATGGCTGTTTTGCTGGCGGCACGGCTGTTTGGCCGCAAGGCGGACGGACTGAATTCACTGGGTTTGGCGGTATTCATGCTGTGTACCGATCCCTTTGCGGTAACGGATGTGAGCTTGCAGCTGTCGGTGACTTCCGTTCTGTCGCTGCTGACTTTATCCCCGGTGCTGAACAAGAGCCTTGCTCGGCTGCATATTCCCAAATTTTTGCGCCAAAGCTTTAGTGCCACCGTGAGCGTGCTGCTTTATACGCTGCCGTTTATGTGGCTGTCCTTTGGGCAGACGGCGTTGTTATCTCTGCTTAGTAATTTGGTGCTGATTCCGCTGGCACAAGTGGCCATGATCGCTGCACTGCTCATGCTGCTCTTTACGCCGCTGCCGTATCTGGTGTATGCCTGTGCGGTGGTGGTGTCCGGCACCACCGGCGGTATGCTGTGGCTGGTGGAAAAGTTTAGCGCACTGGGCGCACCGATTGTAGATTTGACCGGGCCGTTGACCTGTGTTGCCATTGCCGGTGTGCTGTTGCTTTTTGGCGTGCACTTTCTGTTGCAACGGCAGCGGTTGGGTGTCACGGCGGCAGTGGCCTGCGCTTTTTATTTGTTGACTTCCTTTGCCGGGTTGGCAGTGGAGCAGGGGAACGCTTACCTTTGTATCGGCAGCAGCTCGGCGCTGCTGTATGACACGCATTATGCTTTGCTGGTAGGCACGCCGGATCAAAGCGCCTACTACGCCTACACGCGCATTCTGCAAAATCGGCGGCTGCAGCTGGTGGCCGTGTACCTGCCCGATGATCGGGTGGGGTATTATACCCGCGCATTGACCGCTGCTGTGCACCCGGTGAATGTACTGCTGCCCGGCGGTAATACCGCTTTGGCTGTGCAGCCGGAGTGCGAGCATCTGCTCACCGCCACGGCAATGGATACCACGCCTTGGCAAGGGGTGCAGGTGCAATACAGATATAATAAAAAGCGCTACACCGTTTCTGTTACCTGCAAGGGCAAGCGGCTTGTGCTGGGCAACGGCACCGACCTGAACGGCGGCGATTTAACGGTAGCGTTTGGCAAGCAAAGCACCGCTGTCGGTACACTGGTATGCGCCAGGGCACTGGCGGAGGACGAACTGCTGACAGTTACGCTGCGGCAGGACAGAGCTTTGCAGATAAGGAGGAACGATCCATGGCTGTGATCGGCGAAAAGGAGCTGCGCGCCCAGTTGAAAAGCGGCACGCTGTCCCACGCCTATTTTATCTATGGCGACGAGGGGTACTTAAAGGACCACTATATTGGCCAAATTAAGAAAAAGGCGGTGGACCCGGCCTTTGCGGATTTTAATATACATATTTATGAAAAGGACGGCACGCAGCTGTCCGATGTGCTCCACGATGCAGATACTTTCCCTATGATGGGCGGCAGTAATCTGGTGCTGGTCTATGACTTTCCCTTTGACAAAAAGGCGGACGTGGAGGATATTAAGGCATATCTCAAGGATGTGCCGGACACCACGGTTCTGGTATTTACCTACCAGTCTTTGCCGGTGGACACAAAAAAGGAAAAGCGCTGGAACAGCATTATTAAAGCTTTTGCTAAGGCCGGGGACGCGGTGGAGCTGAACACACGCACCCAGAGCGACCTGGTAAAAATGCTGGTTAGCGGCGCCAAAAAGCGGGGCGCTGCGCTGCAAACGGACCAGGCGCGATATTTGATCTCGGTGGTGGGTACGGATATGCAGACCCTGCTGCACGAACTGGACAAGCTGTCTGCCTTTTGCAAGGACGGCGAGATCACGGCGGCGGTTATTGACGATATGGCCACCAAGTGCCTGCAAGCGCGTGTATACGACCTGTCCAAATTCATCTTGAAAGGCGATACCGGCGGCGCCTGTAAGGTGCTGCATACCCTGTTTGAACTGGGCGAGGAACCTATACCGATTGCGGCAGTGCTTATTAATCATTATGTGGATATGTACCGAGTGAAGTGCGCCAAGATCGACGGTCGCAGAGCGGACGATATAGCCCGGTATTATAATTACAAAGGGCGGGACTTTGTGCTGAACAACGCCATGCGGGACTCAGCCAAGCTGTCCGTAGGCGCGCTGCGCCGCTCTATGCAGGTGCTGGACGATCTGGACCGAGCGCTGAAGAGTACCGCGGTGGACGCAAAAATCTTACTGGAGGAGGCGATTGTCAAATTGTCCGTGATCGCCGTCAGCGGCCAATGATTCATATTGAGGAAGCAGTGATCGTGGAGGGCAAGTATGACAAGATCAAACTGTCTAACTTCCTGGACGCCATGATCGTAGAAACCGGCGGGTTCGCTATATATAAGGATAAAAAGCGATTGCAGTTTATTCGCCGCCTGGCAATGGAGCGGGGGATCATCATTCTCACCGACTCGGATCACAGCGGATTTCAAATTCGCAATTACATTGCCAAGGGATTGCCCCCGCAGCAGGTGAAGCACCTGTATATCCCGGATGTGTACGGCAAAGAGCACCGCAAGCAAAAGCCCGCAAAGGAGGGTAAGCTGGGTGTGGAGGGGATCGACGACAGCGTGCTGATGGCGCTGTTTGATCGGCTGCAAGTGCGCTATACCACCCAGCTGCCCAAAGATCCTATCACCAGCTATGATCTATACGCCGCCGGACTGGCGGGCACCCCCGACAGCAAGCAAAAAAAGAAGAAACTCCTGGCAGCACTGGACTTGCCGGAGTTCCTCTCTACTTCCGCTTTATTGGCGTATCTCAACAGCCGTATGCAGCGGGACGAATTCTTAAATTATGTGGATACGATTTGAAGCCTTTGCTCGGCGCCGCCGGGCAGGGGCTTTTTTGCGCCCAGGGCGTACAGGTCCGTGCACCGGCTCTCCAGCCGGAACAGCGCCTGCCCCTCCGGGGAAAGGGCTTTTACATCTGCCATACGGGTTACGGTGGGAAGCGTGGCGCTGTGCTGCATTTTCGCCAGCAGCGCTTTGCCGGCAGCGTTAAAGCCCAGCACCCGCAGGTACGGCGGCGTAGCCGGGTAGTCTCCTTTGCCAATGCCCAGGTAGGCACGCAGCACAATGCGGCGAATGCGGGCGTGGGTGTACCGTTTGGTCTTTATGGTCGTGTATAGTTCCTCCAGGCTGGTGGCGCTTTGAGCAGCCCGAGCCAGCCGGTTCTCCAGTCCGTCGGTCACATCGTCAATGGCGGCCCAGTCCGCTGCTTCCATACGGCGCAGTACCGCCAGCACCGCCCGCTGGCAGTGCTCTATACTGTAAATTGCCTCTGCCGGGAGAGTGGCGCGAATCGCTGAGGCACTGTACAGCGGGTCCGTCGTGTCGTGCCCCAGCCCCAGCCGCTGCACACAGGTGCAGGGTAGTTGGGTGCATTCCATATATTCCAGTGCCAAAATGTTATTGGGCGTGTCCAGCAGCGGGCTGTCGATGACTTTGCGCCGAGCTGCCGGGTAGGAGCACCCGGTTTTCATCACTTGTGCGATCTCCCCTTGGTGGGCCTTGATTTCTCCGGCCAGTGCCGTCAACGCTTGCAAATCGGCGCATTCGGTGCCAAAGGCCAGTCGCTCCACCACACCGGTGGCCTCCAGCAGCTGCACCCCTGCCCGGGCAAAGCCCTCGGCTGAGCGGGTGGCGTAGGCGGTGGGCAGCTCCAGCACCAGGTCGGCGCCACCCTTTAGCGCTGCTTCCGTGCGGGTGCGCTTGTCATACACCGCAAAGGTGCCCCGCTGCACAAAGTTGCCGCTCATGACGCATACCACAGCATCGCCGGGGTGGCACTTCACTTGGTCAATTAAGTGTTTATGCCCGGCGTGAAAGGGGTTAAATTCACAAATTATACCGCTGATCATAAAAAAATCCCGTTTTCCCTTGACAATATTATAATATATATATTATTATAATGGCTGTAGAATTCTATTGCAAGATTTGGAGGGATAAATTTTGAAAATTCTAGTTATTAACTGCGGGAGTTCTTCCTTAAAATATCAGCTGATGGATATGAGCGATCTGTCCGTGCTGTGTAAAGGCGTCATTGAGCGGATCGGTATGACCATCAACGGCGGCGAGAAGAATGTGTCTGTCAAGGTGAATGGACAGAAGTTTGAGTACGACAAGGAGCTGCCTACCCATACGGATGCTTTTAACGAAGTGAAGTACATTCTGTGCGAGAGCGAGCACAAGGTGATCGACTCTATGAAAGAGATTGACGCCGTAGGCCACCGCATCGTGCAGGGCGGCGATATTTACACCCACAGCGTGCTGGTGGATGAAACGGTAGTGGAGAACCTGCGCAAGCTGTCTCCGCTGGCGCCGCTGCACAACCCCGGCCATATCCAGGGCTATGAGGCCTGCAAGGCCGTTGTGGGTCCGGATGTGCCCCAGGTAGTGGTGTTCGATACCGCATTCCACAGCACCATGCCGCCGAAGGCTTATATGTATGCTGTACCCTATGAGTGGTACGAGAAGTACGGCGTGCGCCGCTACGGCTTCCACGGCACTTCTCACTTTTATGTATCTCACCGCTGCGCAGCCAAGATGGGCAAGCCCATTGAAGATCTGAAGCTGATCACCTGCCACCTGGGCAACGGCTCTTCCGTGGCTGCTGTGGATCACGGCAAAGTGGTAGACACCTCCATGGGCTTTACCCCGTTGGACGGCTTTATGATGGGCACCCGCTCCGGCGGTGTGGACCCCTCTGTGGTCACCTTTATGATGAAGAAGCTGGGCCTGACCCCGGATGAGATGGACACCATTCTCAACAAGCAGTCCGGTGTGAACGCCATCTCCGGCGTGTCCTCCGATGACCGTGACATTTGCGCCGCACAGAATGCCGGCAACAAGCGTGCCAGCCTGGCACATGAGATGCAGGCCTATGAGATCGCCAAGTTTATCGGCTCCTATATTGCCGCTATGAACGGCGTGGACGGCATTGTGTTTACCGGCGGTATCGGCGAAAACGGCCACTGGCTGCGCTCTCGGATCTGCTCTTACCTGGGTTATATGGGTGTGCAGATTGACGAGGAACTGAACCAAGCCACCGTGAAGGGCGCCGAGGCGGAATTGACCGATCCCAGTGCCAAGGTGCGTGTGTTTATCCTGGCTACCGACGAGGAGCTGGTGATCGCGCAGGAGACCCAAAAGGTTGTAGAAAGCTTGCAAAAATAAGCGCTTGTAAATTCTGTTTTTACATACAATATTATCAGCAAAGGAGGAGCGAATATGCCGGAAATTAAGTATGAGATTACGGAGCACCTGGGTGTGATCTCTGAGACAGCACGGGGTTGGACCCGAGAGGTAAATATGATCTCTTGGAATGGCCGCGAGCCGAAGATCGATGTGAGAGACTGGTCACCCGACCACACCAAGATGAGCAAAGGTCTGACCTTTACCAAGGAAGAGATCGTTGAGCTGAAAAATCTGGTTGAAAAACTCTAAGCAAGGTGAGAGGGCACCCGGTGGGTGCCCTTTGCCCTTTTGTAACAAATCTATTCAAAGGTGAATTTTAGATATGGAATGGACATCATTAAACGACTTGAGAGAGAAGTACCTGTCTTTCTTTGAGAGCAAGGGCCACCTGCGGCTGCCCAGCTTTTCGCTGGTGCCCCAGGGGGATAACAGCCTGCTGCTGATCAACTCCGGTATGGCTCCCATGAAAAAGTACTTTACCGGCGAGGTCACACCCCCAAGAACCCGGGTGACAACTTGCCAAAAGTGCATTCGCACCCCGGATATTGAGCAGGTGGGTAAAACGGACCGTCACGGCACCTTCTTTGAAATGCTGGGCAACTTCTCCTTTGGCGATTATTTTAAGAAAGAGGCCACCGCTTGGGCCTGGGAGTTCTGCACCAAGGTGCTGGAAATGCCGGAGGACAAGCTGTATGTGACCATTTATCAGGACGACGACGAGGCTTTCGAGATTTGGACAAAGCAAAACGGTGTGGATCCCAGCCACATTGTGCGTCTGGGCAAGGAAGACAACTTTTGGGAGCACGGCTCCGGCCCCTGCGGCCCCTGCTCGGAGATTTATTTTGACCGTGGCGAAAAGTATGGCTGCGGCTCTCCGGATTGCGGCCCCGGCTGCGAGTGCGACCGGTATGTTGAGTTTTGGAACAATGTGTTTAGCCAGTTCAATAACGACGGCAACGGCAATTACACGGAGCTGAAGCAGAAGAATATTGATACCGGTATGGGTCTGGAGCGTCTGGCCTGTATTCTCCAGGGTGTGGACAATATTTTTGAAGTGGACACCGTGCAGAACATTATGAAGAAGATCAGCGAGATCTCCGATGCCAAATATCATGAGGATGCGCAAAAGGATGTGTCCCTGCGCGTAATTACCGACCATGTGCGCTCCGCCACCTTTATGATCGGCGACGGCGTAATTCCGTCTAACAACGGCCGGGGCTATGTGCTGCGCCGCCTGATCCGCCGGGCTTGCCGCCACGGCAGATTGCTGGGCGTGAACGAACCGTTCCTGTATAAAGTGTGCGACACGGTGATCCATGAGAACCATGTGGCGTACCCGGAGCTGGCCGACAAGGCAGAACTGATCAAAAAGATCATTCTGTCTGAGGAGGAGTCCTTTGGCAAGACCATTGACGCCGGTTTGGCTATGCTGGACGAATATATCAGCAAGTTGGATGGCAATGTTTTCTCCGGCGAGGACGCCTTTAAGCTGAACGACACCTTCGGCTTCCCCCTGGACCTGACCAAGGATATTTTGGAGGAAAAGGGCATTACCGTGGATGAAGATAAGTTCAACGCCTTGCTGGCTGCCCAAAAAGCAACCGCCCGTGCCGCCCGTAAGGACGCCGGTGCAGACGCTTGGAAAGGCAATAGCGTGAAAATTAACGCATCGGCCACGGACTTTGTGGGCTATACAGACTTTGCCTGCGATGCCAAGGTGCTGGCTATTGTAAACGCTGACGGCGAACTGGTAGACATGCTGGGCGCCGGGGATAGCGGCACGCTGGTGCTGGATAAGACTCCGTTTTATGCCCAGTCCGGCGGCCAGGTAGGCGATAGCGGCGTGATCAAGAACGGCGCGGACAATGCCTTTATCGTGGCGGATACTGTCAAGAATGCGGACAAGATCTTTCTGCACCGTGGCGAAGTGACCCGCGGCATTGTCAGCGTGGGTGATACGGTACAGGCGGATATCAATGCCGAGCGCCGCCGCAGCATTATGCGCAACCACACGGCTGCGCACCTATTGCAGGCAGCCCTGCGCCAGGTTCTGGGCACCCATGTGGAGCAAGCCGGTCAGCTGGTGGATGAGCGAGAAGTGCGCTTTGACTTTACCCACTTTAACGCCATGACCCGGGATGAGCTGCTGAAAGTGGAGCACCTGGTCAACGCCTTTATTATGGGCGCCCACCCGGTAGAGAGCATGGAGATGCCCATTGATGAGGCCAAGAAGCTGGGGGCGATGATGCTCTTTGGCGAGAAGTACGGCAACATTGTGCGGGTGGTCAAGGCCGGCGATTTCTCCACCGAGTTCTGCGGTGGTACCCATGTAAGCAACAGCGGCCAGATCGGCCTCTTCCATATTGTCAGCGAGGCCTCTGTGGCCTCCGGCGTGCGCCGCATTACGGCACTCACCGGCAGCAATGTTCTGGCTCATATTTATCAGGCGGACGGTATGCTGTCCGGCGCTGCGGCAATGCTGAGGAGCGCCGTTCACGACCTGCCGGAAAAGCTGGCCGCCTTGGCAGACAGCGATAAGGCCAAAGATAAGGAGATCAAGAGCCTGAAAGAGGAACTGGCGCACTTAAAGAGCGCAGACCTGTTTGCCGCACCAGTTGACCTGGACGGCCTGGCATTCTATACCGCCACTTTGACGGATGTGGCTCCGGACGCACTGCGTTCTATGGGCGATGAATTAAAGAACAAAGGCGACAATGTGGTGGCTGTTGTGGCCGGTGTTAATGGCGAAAAAGCCAATATCGTTGCCGTTTGTGGCAAGGAAGCCATTGCCCGTGGCGTAAAGGCCGGCGATGTGGTGCGTGAGATTGCCAAGCTGGCCGGCGGTGGCGGCGGCGGTCGCCCGGACAGCGCCATGGCCGGTTGTAAGAATGTAGACAAATTGCCGGATGCAATGGCTCAGGCTGCTGCGCTGGTACGGGATATGATCCAGTAAGGAGCAATGCAAATGTGTGTGTTTTGTGAGATCGTCAGCGGCAATATTCCCTCCACCAAGGTGTATGAGGATGATCAAATTCTGGCCTTTAAGGATCTGAACCCGGTGGCGCCGGTGCACTTTCTTGTGGTGCCTAAAGCACATATTGAGAATGTGAACGCCATCACGGCAGACAACAGTGCCGTGGTTGCCCATATTTTTGAAACGATCCCGCAGATCGCAGCGTCCCAGGGGATTACCTCTTACAGGGTGATCTCCAACTGCGGGGCGGATGCAGGGCAGAGCGTGATGCACCTGCATTTTCACGTGATCGGCGGTACGGAACTGGGGGAGAAGATTCTATGAGTGACGCATATTATACCTTACATATTGCCGGGCTGGAGCGGCAGTTAAAGCGCTTCCCCGTGTCTGACAGTATGGACATTGCGGCCTTTATCTTTTTTGGTGATGTGGAGTTAACCAAGGCTTGCGCTGAAGAGCTGCTGAAAAAGGTGCCGGAATTTGACTATATTGTGACGCCGGAGGCCAAGAGTATTCCGCTGGCTTACGAAATGAGCCGCCAAAGCGGCAAAAAATACATTGTGGCTCGCAAGGGCGTTAAGGTGTATATGGACCGACCGGAGAAGGTAACCGTCCATTCCATCACCACCCAAAAGGAGCAGACCCTGTACCTGGGTCATGAGGACGGCGATCTGCTGGACGGCAAGCGCGTGTTACTGTTGGACGATGTGATCTCCACTGGAGACAGCTTAAAGGCTCTGCAGCAACTGGTGGCTCTGTTCGGTGCAAATATCGTGGCCAGCGCCGCACCCTTGGCTGAGGGCGACGCTGCCGATCGGAAAGACATTATTTACCTGGAAAAATTACCTTTGTTCTTCAAATAATAGAGCAGAGGTGGTCCTTTGGGAGGCATTCAAATGTTGTCAGATAAGAAGAAAGTGGCCATTGTAGGCGTTGGTATGGTAGGTATGAGCTTTGCTTATGCGCTGCTGAACCAGAATATTTGCGATGAGTTGGTACTGATCGACATCAACAAGGAGCGTGCTTGGGGCGAGGCGGCGGATCTGTCTCACGGTCTGCCCTTTGCGCCTAGTTCCATGAAGATCAAAGCAGGGGAGTATAGCGACTGCAGCGACGCAGATCTGGTTGTGATCTGTGCCGGTGCGCCCCAGCTGCCCGGTGAGAGCCGCCGGGATCTGCTGCAAAAGAATTACAAGGTTTTCAGCTCCATTGTGCAGCCCATTATTGCCAGCGGCTTTAACGGCGTTTTCCTGGTGGCCTCTAACCCGGTGGATATTATGACCCAGGTGGTCTATACTCTGTCCGGCTTTCCGGCCAATCGAGTGGTGGGTTCCGGCACTTCGTTGGACAGCGCCCGCCTGCGCCATATGATGAGCGATTATTTCCATGTGAACCCCCGCAATGTGCACGCCTACGTGATTGGCGAGCATGGGGACTCGGAGTTTGTGCCCTGGAGCCAGGCGCTGATCAGCGTAAAACCGTTGGACGACTTTAAGGCCACGCATCCTGCCCTGGATGAGGATATGAAGCAGATTGCCGTGGATGTAAAGGAGTCCGCTTATGCCATCATCAAGGCCAAAAAGGCCACTTATTACGGTATCGGTATGGTGCTGGCACGATTGACCCGTGCCATCCTTTTTGATGAGAATTCTATCTTTACCGTGTCTGCGTACCTGAAAGGGGAATACGGTCAGCGGGGCATTTATATCGGCGTGCCTGCGGTGGTGAATCGCAACGGTGTGCGTGAGGTGCTCCAAATGGACTTGAATGAGGAAGAAAAAGCCAAGTTTGCCGCCTCTGCCGATGTGATCCACGAGATGATCGAAGAGATCGGTATGGACAGAGGGTAAAGCTGTAATTAAATAAGATAGCCGCAGGCATTGCCTGCGGCTTTTTTGCGCCCTAATGGCATAAAAACAAGGCATACACCTGCGGGCGTATGCCTTGTTTTTATGTAAGGGTCATTCTTTGGTTTCGTCCACCAGGTAGGTGCCGCTTTCCAGCACCACCAGGGCGTACTGACCGAATTTGTGGTATCTTTTTACCTGCTGAGAAAAAGTGCGGTAGTCAGACACGGTATAGTCCATACCATCAATCTTACGGATTTTGTTGCCGCCGCAGGCCACATACAGATCGCCGTTGTACTGGCAGATATGCTGAGGATTAACAAAGGTTTGGGCGTCCTTGCCGCCGATGCGCAGGTCTACCTTCATATTTTGGCAGGCGTAGCGAATCACCGCATTCTCGCCGGGACAAACGCTCCAAAAATACTTCTCCTCCAGCGCCAGGTGCTTCACCGGGGCGTCGTGGTACTGGAACATACCGTTCCATTCCAGCGTGCCCTCTCGGTCAAAAATACCGGCCTCGCCGTTGGGGTAGATCACCAGTACCCGCCGGTCATAGAGCACCGCCGCGTCGCACTGAACAAAGTTTGGAATCTCGGTACTGATTTTTTGGAATGCAGAGCCAAATTTGCGCAGCAGGTAGGCGCTTTTGGTGATCACTTCCTGCTCGCCTGTGGCAAAGTTCACCACCGAGTAGTTCACCTTGTATTGGGCGTTGCCGGGCAGGGGGCGTTTCTCTACCAAAACCGCAGAGTCCTTGTTGTAGGCAAACAGATCTACGATCTCTTTTGTGCTAATCTGTTTCACTGTGTTACCTCGCTTCGTCCTCTGCCAAAGAGGTGTTGGTCAGGTAGCCCAGGGTCATCAGACTGTCGTTCAGGTGCACATTCTCCACCAGCACCTCCGGGTGGGCCATGGCAATGTCGTAATTGCTAAAGTTCCAAAAGGCCCGCACGCCCAGGCGCACCAGCATATCCGTGATCTCCTGCATATCGCTGCCGGGAATACAGATTACAGCGCACACCGGCTGGTTATCAATGCAGAAGTTCTCCAAATAATTGATGTGGCGCACAGGAATGCCCTTGATCATGTTGCCGCAGATGGCTTCGTTCTTGTCAAAAATGCCAATGAGCTTAAAGCCGCTCTGCCGGATAAAGATCTTGTTGGATACCGCCTTACCCAGGTTGCCGGCACCGATCAAAATGGTTTTCAATTCCTTATCCACACACAGAATTTCGCCAATGCGCTTTTGCAGCTCCGGCACATTGTAGCCGTAACCCTGCTGGCCAAATCCCCCAAAGCTGTTAAAGTCGTGGCGAATTTGGGAGGCAGTCAGGCCCATACGGTCCGCCAGCTCCTTGGAGCTGATGCGCACAATGCCATTGTCCTTCAAACTCTGCAAAAATCGGTAGTATCGGGGCAGACGCTTGATGATGGACATGGATATATTTTCTCTTTTTTCCATAGGGTTCATCCCTCTCAAAAGAACGATTTTATTTGGTCATCCGGGTGATGGTGTCCATCACATAGTCGCCAAATTCGCTGCAGGTGCAGCCGTCCGCACGGCCGGTGATTACCAGCTTCTTTTCTTCAAACATGCACTTGTCCAGCGCAGCCTCCAGAGCGTCCGCCTGCTTTTGGTACCCAATGTGGGACAGCAGCATAACGGTGGCACGCAGCATGGAGCAGGGGTCAGCGTACTGGCCGCGGCCCTCTTTGATCATGCGGGGTGCGGAGCCGTGAATGGCCTCAAACATTGCATACTTCTTGCCGATGTTTGCAGAACCGGCAGTGCCGACACCGCCCTGGAACTCGGCAGCCTCGTCCGTGATAATGTCGCCGTACAGGTTGGGCAGCACAAAGACCTTAAAGTCCTTGCGGCGCATGGGGTCGATCAGCTTGGCGGTGGTGATATCTATATACCAGTCGTCGGTGACGATCTCCGGGTATTCCTGGCCGATCATCTGGGCAGTCTTTAAGAACTTGCCGTCGGTGGTCTTAATGATGTTGGCTTTGGTAATGATGGATACCTTGCCCTTGTGGTTCTTTTGGGCGTAGTCGTAGGCCAAGCGGGCAATACGCTCGCAGCCTTCCCGCGTGGCCACAGTAAAGTCCACGGCCAGGTCGTCAGTGATGTTCACACCGTAAGAGCCGATGGCATAGCCGCCCTCGGTGTTCTCACGGAAGAAGGTCCAGTCAATGCCCTGCTCCGGTACCTTAACCGGGCGCATATTGGCAAACAGGTCCAGCTCTTTACGCATTGCCACATTGGCAGACTCCACATTGGGCCACGGATCCCCGGCGCGGGGCGTGGTGGTGGGGCCTTTCAAAATTACATTGCAGGCTTTCAGCTGGGCCAGTACATCGTCTGGAATGGCCTTGTTGCAGGCTGCACGGTTCTCAATGGTCAGGCCGTCGATCTCCTTAAACCGGATCTTGCCGCTGGCCACTTCGTCCTTCAGCAGGAAAGACAGCACGCGCTCGCTCTCCTTGGTAATGACGGGGCCGATACCGTCGCCGCCGCAAATACCGATCACAATGGTGTCCAGCGCGTCAAAGTCGGTAAAGTCCTTATCCTCGCGAATTCTCTTGGCGCGAGCCAGCTGGCTCTCCATCAGGGAGCGGAACTGTTCTACTGCCGCGTCAATGGCTTGTTTCTCATCAGTCATAACGGTTCTCCAATCTGTAAAATTGCTTATTTATTGCTCTCTCTGGTGTAGTCCAGCAGACCGCCGCACAGCAGCATGGCGCGCTGACGGGCAGACAGGTGGCTGGCGTCCAGGGGGTATTCCTCATTCTTGGTCAGGTTCTTCAGTACCACCGGGGTGTTGTTCTCCATAGCGGTGCGAATGTCTGCCAGTTCCAGCTGATCCATCTGGTCAATGCGATCATAATCTGCCTCATTGGCAAAGGTGAAAGGCAGAATACCGGCGTTGACCAGGTTCGCCACATGGATACGGGCGAAGGACTTGGTGATGACCGCTTTAACACCCAGGTACAGGGGCACCAGTGCCGCGTGCTCACGAGAGGAGCCTTGGCCGTAGTTGGCGCCGCCGATGATGATGCCTTTGCCCTCGGCTTTGATGCGCTCCGGGAAGCTCTCATCGCATACGCCGAAGCAGAACTGACTCAGGTGCGGAATGTTTGAACGGTAGGGCAGGATCTTGGCGCCTGCGGGCATAATGTGGTCAGTGGTGATATTGTCGCCCACTTTCAGCACAGCCTTAGCGGTAATGCTCTCCGGCAGCGGTTCGGTCTTGGGGAAGGGCTTGATGTTGGGCCCGCGCAGCACCTCTATGCTGGCGGCTTCCTCCGGACCGGCCGGGGGCTCAATCATATTATCATTAATGGTAAAGTGCTCCGGCATTTCCACCGTGGGAGCCTCGCCCAGATCCCGGGGATCGGTCAGATAACCGGTGAGGGCGGAGGCTGCCGCCACTTCCGGAGATACCAGGTAGATACCGGCGTCTTTTGTGCCGCTGCGGCCCTCAAAGTTCCGGTTAAAAGTACGCAGAGAGATGCCGCCGCTGTTGGGGGATTGACCCATACCAATACACGGACCGCAGGCAGACTCCAGAATGCGGGCACCGGCGCCGATCATATCGCCCAGTGCGCCGTTCATAGCCAGCATATTCAGCACCTGCTTGGAGCCGGGGGCAATGCAAAGAGAAACGGTGGGGCACACGGTTTTGCCTTTCAAGATCTTGGCAACTTTCATCATATCCACAAAAGAGGAGTTGGTGCAGGAGCCGATGGCTACCTGATCCACCTTGATCTTGCCGATCTCCTCGGTGGTTTTGACTTTATCGGGCATGTGCGGGCAGGCAGCCATGGGCTCCAGTGCGCACAGGTCAATATCGATCACTTCGTCATACTGCGCGTCCGGATCCGGCAGAATCTCCGTCCAGTCGTCTGCGCGGTCCTGGGCTTTCAGAAACGCCAGGGTGATCTCGTCAGAGGGGAAGATGGAGGTGGTAGCGCCCAGTTCTGCACCCATGTTGGTGATGGTGGCGCGCTCCGGTACGGACAGGGTCTTTACGCCCTCGCCGCCGTACTCAATGATCTTGCCGACGCCTCCTTTAACGGTCATACGGCGCAGCACTTCCAGGATCACATCCTTGGCAGAGACCCAGGGCTTTAAGTAGCCGGTCAGATTGATGCGGGTCATGGTGGGCATGGGGATATAGTAGGTGCCGCCGCCCATGGCTACGGCCACATCCATACCACCTGCGCCCATAGCCAGCATACCGATACCGCCGCCGGTGGGGGTGTGGCTGTCAGAGCCGATCAAGGTCTTGCCCGGAATGCCAAAGCGCTCCAGGTGCACCTGGTGGCAAATGCCGTTGCCCGGGCGGGAGAAGTAAATGCCATGCTTCTTCGTCACGGTCTGAATGTATCTGTGGTCGTCGGCGTTCTCAAAGCCGGTTTGCAGGGTGTTGTGGTCGATGTACGCCACGGAGCGCTCGGTTTTGACCCGATCGACCCCCATAGCCTCGAATTCCAGGTACGCCATGGTACCGGTTGCGTCCTGCGTAAGGGTTTGGTCAATTTTCAGCCCAATTTCCTGTCCGGGGATCATTTCACCCTCGACCAGGTGGGATTTGATCAATTTTTGTGCAAGTGTAAGACCCATTGTTCAAAAAACCTCCTGAGTTGTTCAAAGAATTGTCAAACCCCATTTTATAATAAATCGGCGGCAATGTCAATTAGAATAAAGATTTAATAATTAGATTTCATTATATTGTTGAATTTCTGCCCGCCTTATGCTAAAATTATCGTTGAATGTGGAGAAACGGGCATACTAATTCCGGGAGGAATGGTATGCCGCACACAAACGAGGATACAGAAAAGGAAATAGAGAACGAAGAAGCGCAGACGGAAGATCTGCAACCCAATTTGCAGACCGGCTCCATCACGGTACAGAAGGACGGCCATTTTATTCACTGCTTAACGGTGATCGGCCAGATCGAGGGCCACTATATTTTGCCCAGTCAAAATAAGACCACCAAGTACGAGCATGTAATCCCGCAGCTGGTGGCCATTGAGGAAAGCGACGATGTAGAGGGCCTGCTGATTATTCTCAACACCGTGGGCGGCGATGTGGAGGCAGGGCTGGCCATTGCCGAGCTGCTGTCCACCATGCGAACGCCCACCGCCTCTCTGGTGCTGGGTGGCGGCCACTCCATCGGCGTGCCCCTGGCGGTGTCCTGTCGGCGCAGTTTTATTGTGCCCAGCGCCACCATGACGGTGCACCCGGTGCGTATGAACGGCCTGGTACTGGGTGTGCCCCAGACCCTGTCTTATTTTGAGAAAATGCAGGATCGGATCGTGCGCTTTATTGCGCATAATGCCAAGATCAGCGCAGACGATTTCCGTGCCCTGATGATGAAGACCGGGGAACTGGTGATGGATGTAGGCACGGTGCTGGACGGTGCCGGTGCTGTGGACTGCGGGCTTATTGACCAAATGGGCGGTCTTAGTGACGCACTTGCGTTTCTCAACCGCACCATTGAGGAGGAGCACCATGCTGTGGACGGTCATTAGCCAGGCGGATGTGTTCTACCAGGCGGCGCAGGGCAGCCGGGCGCCCCGCTCCAGTAACCCTTTTGACTACCTGAACAACGGGTACAGTCTGGAGGGCGCTTCTTTGTTCGGAGGGCAGGATCATGTGGTTTTTAACTGCGATATTTCAAGCCGTCGCACAGGCAGTCACCTGGGTACTCCCGGTGTCTGAAAGTGGGCATTCGGCGATTTTTCACGATTTTTCCGGTCGGTTCAGCGGCAATGGCAGCGAGCTGACCGGGCTGGTACATATTGGTATTGCACTGGGTATCTTCTTGGTGTTCATTAAGCTGTTTGTGCGGCTGTTTGGCGAGTTTATCGCCTTTTTCAAAGATGCGTTTGCAAAGCAAAATCCATTTGTAAACCCCGGCGGTGCACGCCGGTTTATGTTCGGCACGGTGCTGGGCTTTTTGCCGATGGTTTTGCTGTTGGTTCCGGCAGGCAAGTACGGCAATGTGTACGGCCTGTTTCGCAGCATGGGTTATAACGGCACACTGCTGGACGAGGGTGTGTTTTTCGCCCTCACAGGCGGGCTTATTCTGCTGGCGCTGCTGCAAATGAAAAAGCACGGTCCCCAAAAGAATGTGGACTGGTACGCTGCTTTAATCTTGGGGTTTGCCGCCGCCTTTTCTCTGCCCATTGCCGGGCTGTCCTATATGGGCGTGCTATTCTGCCTGGGCGTGATGATGGGCGTGGCACGCAAAATCTCTTACCGCTTTGCGGCGGTGTCCAGCGTGCTGACCCTGTTGGTGCTGGGCGTGGTGGAAATTTGCACCTGCGTGACTTATGTAAATATCATTGCCGGTATTTTGGCGGTTGTACTCAGCGCGGCGGTGACCTATTTTATGGTGAAGCTGATGCTGTGGATCTTGCACGGGGGCAAGCTTAAGGCGTTTGCCTATTACGATTTTGCCCTGGCCGGTGTGTGTGTCGTGGTGGGTATTTTTGAACTGATTTTACGATAATTTTAGCTTTTAAGGACAGATAAAATGGCGAATGTACAAAAGAAGAATGCCCGGGGTCATCGCCGGGAGGAAAAGAAAGCTGCGGCCCGCGGGACTGCTCCGGCGCCAAAAAAGCGCACGAAGGCGGAACAGGCTCGTTGGGAGCAAATGGAGCTGGAAGCCCAAGTGGCTGCCGCCAAGCGTCAGGAGAACATCAGCCGTATTGTCGGCGTGGCAATTTTTGCCTTGTCGGTGATTTTTTTCTTCGTTGCGGTGATCGGCGGCGACGGCGCATGGAAAGTGGTACATAATGTGTACTTAGGGCTGTTTGGCATGTTGGCGGCCGTGTTGTTTCCCATACTGGCGGTGGCGATCATTCTCCTTTATTCTTACAAAGAGAACAAGGCCAAAAAACGCGCGATGGAAGAGGGGACAGCAGCACAAAAGTCCCCCGTGTCTCCCCGAGAGCTGATCGCCAAGGGTGTGGAGAGCGTGATTATCGTGCTGCTGATTGCAGCACTGATCCATATTATTGAGAACCCCACCGGGTTGAAATTTGCAGACAGTGTGAAGTTGGGCTACACCCAGGCGCCTTATGAATTTAACGGCGGCTTTTTCGGTGCGCTTATCGGTTGGGCACTGCTGACCTTTGGCAAGGCACCGGCCATTATCGTGGATTTGGTGCTGCTGGTGGTGGACTTTATGCTGCTGGCGCGGCTGACGGTGATGCAGTTCTTAAACGGCGCGGCACAACCGGCCAAGAAGGCCTACGAAAAGGCAGGGGATGCCATTGAGGTGTACCGGGAGCGCCGCCAGGCCAATATTGATGTGCCCCTGGACGCGCACGCCCCCGGCGAACAGGAGACGGAGGAGGAGCCGCCTGCGCAAAAAGGCAAAAAGAAGAATACGGACGCTGTGGATACAGACAGTATTGTAAAAGAACTGAACCAGAAGCACAGCAAAAAAATTGCAGAGAAAAAACAGTCTGCCCCGGAAAAGGCCAAGTCCTTGGATGAGATTGTGGACAAGGCCACCGAGGAGGCCGATCCGAAGAAAACGGATCCGTCGGAAGTCTTTACCGTCACGGATGCCCAAATGGAAGCGGGTGTGGCAGATTATAAGCTGCCGCCGGTATCCCTGCTGACCCCTGCCCAGCATAAGTCTGTAAAAGATGTGAGCGGGGAGCTGAAATCCAATGCGGAGCGGCTGATCGACACCCTCCATTCCTTTAATGTGGACGCTACCATTACGGACATTAGCCGCGGTCCCACCGTGACCCGGTATGAGCTGAAACCGGCTGCCGGTGTGCGTATTTCTAAAATCACCAATTTGTCCGACGATATTGCTCTGAATTTGGCGGCCACCCATGTGCGTATTGAGGCCCCCATTCCCGGTAAAGCGGCGGTGGGTATCGAGGTGCCCAATTCCGTAAAAAGCGGCGTATCTATGCGCGAGCTGATCGACACGCCGGAGTTTGGCAAGCAGCGGTCGATGCTGTCTGTGGGCCTTGGACGGGATATTTCCGGCGATGCGGTGTACTGCGATGTGGCAAAGATGCCCCATTTGCTGATCGCCGGTACCACCGGTTCCGGTAAGTCCGTGTGTATGAACAGCATTATTGTGTCTATTTTGTATCGTGCCAAGCCGGATGAGGTGAAGTTGGTACTGATTGACCCTAAAAAAGTGGAGTTTAGCAAGTATTCCGGCATTCCCCATTTGTTGGTGCCGGTGGTGACCGATCCCCGCAAGGCGGCAGGTGCGCTGGGCTGGGCTGTGTCTGAGATGCTCAAGCGTTACCAGACCTTTAGCGACACCGGCGTACGGGATATTGAGGGCTATAACAAATATGTGAAGAAGCATGAGGATATGCAGCCCATGCCTAAGATCGTCATTTGCATTGATGAGTTATCCGACCTGATGATGGCGGCGCCTAAGGAGATCGAGGACTCTATCTGCCGTTTGGCACAGATGGCGCGTGCAGCGGGTATGCACTTGGTGATCGCCACCCAGCGCCCCTCCGTAGATGTAATTACCGGTCTGATCAAGGCCAACATTTCGTCTCGAATTGCGCTGACCGTCAGCTCGCAGATTGACTCCCGTACCATTTTGGACGCCTCCGGCGCCGAGAAGCTGCTGGGCTACGGCGATATGCTGTATGCGCCCATCGGCTCCTCCAAGCCCATTCGTGTGCAGGGCTGCTATATCAGCGATGAAGAAGTAGAGTCCCTGTGCGATTTTGTAAAGAGCCAGGGCGAGAGCCAGTACAGCGACGAAATTCAAAAAGAGATCGAGGCCAAGGCCGTGCAGGATAAGAAAAGTCCCTTTGAGGGCGACGAGAGTTCTGAACAGCTGGATCCCCGCTTTGAGGAAGCGGTGGAGATTGTGTTGGAGACCGGCACCGCGTCCACCTCTTTTTTGCAGCGCAAGCTGTCCGTAGGGTATGCCCGCGGGGCAAAAATTATGGACCAGCTGGAAGAGAAGGGAATCATCGGTCCCCAGGACGGCGCTAAAAAGCGTGAAGTGCGGATCAACAAACAGCAGTGGCTGGAAATGCAGAACCAAGGCCCGGCACCGAAAATGAATGCAGAGACCGCTGAGCAAATGCGCTTTGAGGAAGCGGAGTCAGACGAGGACCAAACCGATGCAGAATGATTTTTTACCCATTACTCCGGCAGAAATGCGCGAGCGAGGGTGGAAACAACCGGATTTTGTGTATGTGACGGGTGACGCCTATGTGGATCACCCGTCCTTTGGCGCTGCCATCATTACCCGCTTGCTGGAGAGCCAGGGGTTCAAGGTGGTGGTGCTCAGCCAGCCGGACTGGCACAGTGTGCGGGACTTTCAGAAATTCGGGCGGCCCAAGTATGCTTTTTTGATCACTGCCGGGAATATTGACTCTATGGTGGCCCACTATACCGCCGCTAAGAAGCTGCGCCACGACGACGCATATACTGCCGGTGGCAAGCACGGCAAGCGCCCGGATCGGGCGGTGAATGTGTACACCCGCCTGGCAAAAGAGGCCTACCCGGACTGTCCGGTGATTTTAGGCGGGCTGGAAGCGTCCCTGCGCCGCTTTGCGCATTACGATTACTGGGACGATGCCATTCGACCCTCTGCGCTGGTGGACTCCGGCGCTGATCTGCTGATCTACGGTATGGGAGAGAAGCAGGTAACGGAGATCGCCCGCCGCCTGCGAGCGGGTGAGCCGGTGGGCAGTATGCATGACATTCGGGGCACCTTGTATGCGGTGCCCACCAAAGACACACCCTTTGGCGGGGTGGAGTGTCCCTCCTTTGAGAATGTGTGTGCCTCTAAAAAGGAATATGCCCGCTCTTGCCGACTGGAGCAGGACGAGCAGGATCATGTGCGGGGCAAGCTGCTCAAGCAGCGCCACGGCAAGGTGATGGTGGTGCAAAATCCGCCTATGGAGCCGCTGACCACATCGGAGCTGGACCGGGTGTACAGTCTGCCATATATGCGGGCGTACCATCCCAGTTATGAGAAGTTGGGCGGTGTGCCGGGCATTGAAGAAGTGCGCTTTTCCATAACCCACAATCGGGGATGTTTCGGCGCTTGCAATTTCTGTTCCATTGCATTCCATCAAGGGCGTTATGTGACCTCTCGCAGCAAAAAAAGCCTGCTGATTGAAGCGCAAAAGATTACCCAAATGCCGGACTTCAAGGGCTATATTCATGATGTGGGCGGCCCCACCGCCAACTTCCGCCACCCTAGCTGCGCCTTGCAGGAGCAGCACGGCCTGTGCAAGGGCAAAAAATGCTTGGCACCGAAACCTTGCCCCAATTTGCAGGCGGACCACCGGGAATATTTGGACATTCTTCGGGCGCTGCGGCAGGTGGATGGAGTCAAGAAAGTGTTTATCCGCAGCGGTATTCGCTATGATTATCTGCTTTGCGACCCGGACGACAGCTTCTTCCGGGAGTTGGTGCAGCACCATGTGAGCGGCCAGCTGAAAGTGGCACCGGAGCACTGCTCCGCTGCGGTGCTGGACAAAATGGGCAAGCCCCATATTGAAGCGTATATTGAGTTTTCCCGCCGGTATTTTACTTACACCGGCCAAATCCAAAAGGAGCAGTACCTAGTGCCGTATCTGATGAGCTCGCACCCCGGCTCCCGGTTGGACGATGCCATTGAACTGGCGTGTTTCTTAAAGAAAAATCACATTCGCCCGGAGCAGGTGCAGGACTTTTATCCCACCCCGGGCACCATCTCCACCTGTATGTTCTATACGGAGCTGGATCCGTACACCATGGAGCCGGTCTATGTGGCAAAGAACGCCCACGACAAGGCACTTCAGCGGGCACTGCTTCAGTATTATAATCCTAAGAACTACGCCCTTTGTTCTGAGGCACTGCATCGAGCCCATCGTACAGATCTGATCGGCAATGGCCCTAAGTGTTTGATCCCGGCAGCACCGCCCGGCGGACGACCGGGTGACCGTTCCGGTGGTAAAGCAAAGGGGAGCGTGCGCGGCTACGGAAAGCCGGTTGGCGGAAACAATCGCTTTAACGGAAAGTCCGCAAAGGGTAAACCCTATGACAACCGATCCGGAAAAAAGAAATAGAAATGAAAAAAGCACGACAGCTGAAACTGTCGTGCTTTTTGGTGCGGGTAACAGGGGTCGAACCTGCACGGTTGCCCACAGGAACCTAAATCCTGCGTGTCTGCCAATTCCACCATACCCGCATAACGGCTCTTATTTTAGCATTTTGTGCCAAAAAAATCAAGTATAAAAAAAGCGAAGCCGCAAAGCTCCGCTCTTTATTCCGCCCAGCCGCCGTGTGACGAGAATAACCTGCATCTCAAGCAGGTGGGTGACCGCCGTTCGGTTTTGTGCTTCCATCGTCCCCGCAGGGGAGGCCTGCATACCTGCCGACCGAGCAGGAAACCCTTGTAAAAAATTGTTCGGGTTATTAAATCACACGGTTGTCGAGAAGGGCAGAACAGATGTTCTGTTCTTATTCTTACTGCTCCGGCTCGAAATATTCTACATCATATTTCTTTTCTACCATAGCCATCAGAATATCGGAGACCTGCTCAAATTCCATCTCGTCCTCGATCTCGGCCAGATATTCCTCGCCGTTTTCCTCCAGCACTTTCAGAATAATGACCTCGTTGTCTGCCTCTACGATTTCTTCCGCCTCATCGTGGTACTCGGTGATGGCCACATACACATCGTCGTCCGTCTCGTACCGCTCCAGCAGTTCAAATACAATCTCGTTGCCGTCGTCGTCGGTTACGGAGATCAGGTCCGGTTCGTACAGTTCTTTGTTATCGCTCATAGTTCTCACGCCTTTCTTTTTGCATTATACTCTATTTGCCCATTGCCGTCAATGGCTATTTTGTGGTTGGCGGGGAACAAACCCCATATTTTGCGTAATGTGGAAAATCATTATCAGTAATGCACAAAAAAATCAAAAAAATATGCAAAAACCTATTGACAACTGCCAACTTTGGTGCTACTATGTAGTTGAACACAGGAGGTAAGCCTTAGGAAGTAGTTAAGGCGTGTTCAATCTAATAAGGAGGTCGGTCCAATGGAGAGTGAACCCTTTCAGCAGACCGCCTGTACCGCTCGTCAATAGAGTATAACGGATTTGTGTATGGACAGAGTGCAAATCGGAATTGCACGGCGCACACAAGCTCAAGTGAGCAAAGTAAGAGTTATCATGCAGGATTGATTGGAACGGCAGGCGCTGATTCAACTGAATAGTAAAGGTATATATCGGTCATCTACCTGCAAGTGACCTGGGAGTACCGCCAGGCGGTGCTTTCATAGAAGATGTATTTTACGACCAGGTGAATTCCAATGGAGAAGTAAATTTCGTTTTTTCAACTTTAATATTTGTCAAAATCTAAAAAACGAGGTACGGTCCAATGGGCTAAACAGTGTGTACGTTATGTGCCGAAAATAAAAACTAAATAATAAGTGGACATACGCTCCGGGTGTTGCAAGGCACCCGGAGTCGTTTTTTGTTTGCGGCTGTTGTTGTTTTATCTGTGTTATGTGATTTCTTTAACCGATTTGCATACTTTTGTGGGCGCAAAATCCCGGCTGCCGCTTGACAAGGGGCGGCGGTTTTGGTACTATAATACCGATAGAAAACGGCTAGGAACGGAAGGAGTACCCCATGACGGCGGCATAGAGAGCTTGTGGTCGGTGCAAACAGGCGCGCCCAGTGCGGGAAGGTAGTCCGGGAGCCGGTGCGGTGAAAGGCAGTAGTCGCACCCGTGTGCCGCGTTAAGGCAAGAGCGGCGCGTTTTGGCGCGCAATTTGAGTGGTACCGCGGAAGTTCAGTTCCGTCTCATTATGAGACGGGGCTTTTTTATTTTTGTAAGGAGCAAAAAAATATGGCAAAAGAGTTGGACAAACAGTACAGCCCCCAAAACGTGGAGGACCGCACCTATAAATTCTGGTGCGATCACAAGTATTTTCACGCTGAGGTGAACCCGGACAAGAAACCCTACACCATCGTGATCCCGCCGCCGAACATTACCGGCCAGCTACACATGGGTCATGCGTTGGACGAGACTTTGCAGGATATTCTTATCCGCTGGCGCCGTATGGAGGGTTACGAGACCCTGTGGCTGCCGGGCACGGACCACGCGTCCATTGCAACGGAGGCCAAGATCGTAGAGGCCATGCGCAAAGAGGGCATCACCAAAGAGGAGATCGGCCGGGAGAAGTTCTTGGAGCGTGCCTGGGAGTGGAAAGCCCAGTACGGCGGCCGCATTGTGGAGCAGTTAAAAAAGCTTGGCTCCTCCTGCGACTGGGATCGGGAGCGTTTTACTTTGGACGAAGGATGCAGCAAGGCCGTGCGCGAGGTCTTTTGCAAGCTGTACGATAAGGGCCTGATTTACCGGGGTGAGCGCATCATTAACTGGTGCCCCCACTGCCTGACTTCGATCTCTGACGCAGAGGTGGAGTACGAGGATCAGGCCGGTCACTTCTGGCACCTGCGCTATCCCTTTAAGGACGGCAGCGGCTACCTGGAGCTGGCCACCACCCGACCGGAGACCCTGCTGGGCGATACAGCCGTGGCGGTGAACCCCAATGACGAGCGTTATAAAGATATGGTCGGCAAGACCCTGATCCTGCCCATCGTGCATAGAGAGATTCCCGTGATTGCCGATGATTATGTGGATATTGAGTTCGGTACAGGTGTTGTGAAGATCACCCCGGCCCATGACCCCAACGACTTTGAGGTGGGGCTGCGCCACAATTTAGAGGTCATCAATGTTCTGACCCCGGACGCCAAGATCGTGGATGATTATCCCAAGTACGCCGGTATGGATCGCTACGAGGCTCGTAAGGCCATTGTTGAGGACCTGCAAGCCGAGGGCGCTTTGGTGGAGATTGAGGATTACAGCCACAATGTAGGCACGTGCTACCGCTGTGGTATCACCGTGGAGCCGCGGGTTAGTAAGCAGTGGTTCGTGAAGATGGAGCCGCTGGCAAAACCGGCTGTGGAGGTGGTCAGAAACGGGGAAGTGAAGTTTGTTCCCGAGCGGTTTGACAAGACCTACTTCCACTGGATGGAGAATATTAAGGACTGGTGTATCTCTCGCCAGCTGTGGTGGGGTCATCGTATTCCCGCCTATTACTGCGACGATTGCGGTGAGGTGATGGTGTCTGCCCAGGAAGTGCATACTTGCTCTAAGTGCGGTAGCAACCATGTGCACCAGGATCCGGACACCCTGGATACCTGGTTCTCCTCCGCCTTGTGGCCGTTTTCTACCCTTGGTTATCCGGACGATACCAAGGAACTGGAGTATTTCTATCCCACGGATACGCTGGTCACCGGCTACGACATTATCTTCTTCTGGGTGGCCAGAATGATCTTCTCCGGTGTGGAGCACATGGGCCAGGTGCCCTTCCACACGGTGCTGATCCACGGCCTGGTGCGTGACGCACAGGGTCGCAAGATGAGTAAGTCCCTGGGCAACGGTATTGATCCGCTGCTGGTGATCGACCAGTACGGCGCCGATGCCTTGCGCTTTACTCTGGCTACCGGCAATGCGCCGGGCAACGATATGCGCTTCTCCGACGAGAAGGTAAAGGCCTCCCGCAACTTTGCAAACAAGCTGTGGAACGCCGCCCGCTTTGTGCTGATGTATCTGGGCAATGATTACAGCTATCCGGGCCTACCGAAGGATCTGGCTATTGAGGACAAGTGGATCCTCTCCAAGGTCAATACCCTGGCTAAGGAAGTGACGGACAACCTGGAGCGGTTTGAACTGGGTATCGCTGTTGCCAAGCTGTATGATTTTATTTGGGATGTGTTCTGCGACTGGTATATTGAGATCGCCAAGATCCGTTTGCAGTCCGGCGCAGGCGCCGATACCGCCAAGGCGGTGCTGGTGTATGTGTTGACGGATATTCTGAAGCTGCTGCACCCCTTTATGCCCTTCATTACAGAAGAAATTTATCAGGCTATTCCGCACGATACGGAGTCCATTATGATCTCCAAGTGGCCGGAATATGATCCGACGCTGTCCTTTGCGGATGAGGAAGCCCAGATGGAGAAGATTATGGACGCCATTCGGGCCATCCGTAACCGCCGGGCGGAGATGAATATCCCCCCCAGCAAAAAGTCCAAGGTCTATGTGGAGACCGCCTTTGCCGATGTGTTCGCCGTAGGCAGTGAGTTTATCAAGCGGTTGGCCTATGCTTCCGATGTGGAGATCGCAGACGCCTTTGGTGACCTGGGCAACACGGTGACCATTGTTACCAACGACGCCAAGATTTATATTCCCCTGGGTGACCTGGTGGACTTTGAGGCAGAGGCCAAGCGCCTGCAAAAGGAACTGGCTGCTGCCGAGGAAAAGCTGGCCTTTATCAACAAGAAGCTGGACAACCCGGGCTTTGTGAACAAAGCACCGGAGAAAGTGGTCCAGCAGAACCGGGACGAGGCCGCCAAGTTGACGGAAAAGATCGCTAACTTGCGCTCCTCCCTGGAGAATTTGGGCAAGTAAAATGACCTACGAAGCGGCAATTCAATTGATCAAACAAAAGCAAAGCCTCGGCGTGCAGCCGGGGCTTTCCCACATGTTGGCGGCTATGGAAAAGACCGGCAGTGTGCAAAACAAATTGCAGGTGATCCATGTGGCGGGCACCAACGGCAAGGGCACCGTTTGCGCTGCCGTGGCCGATGGACTGCGCCGTGCCGGGTACCGGGTGGGCGTATTCAGCTCCCCCTGGGTCACGGACTTTCGCGAGCAGATCACCGTGGACGGCCGGATGATTTCCAAGCAGGACTTTGCGGACTGTGTAGAGGTCTTTGCGAAGGAACCGTTGACGGAATTTGAACTGATTACGGCAGTGATGTACCTGTATTTCTACCGCTGCGGGGTGGATTACGCTGTGGTAGAGTGCGGTATGGGCGGCGCCGGGGATTGCACCAATGTGCTGGCTCACCCGGCAGTGTGCGCCTTTGCCAAGGTGGCGCTGGACCATACGGCGTTTTTGGGCGACACGGTAGAGGCCATTGCCCGGGAAAAGAGCGGCATTATCAAGCCCGGTTGCCCGGTGGTGCTGTACCCCCATATTGCCGCCAAAGATGTATTTTTGGAGCAGTGTCGTGCGCTGCATTGCCCTGTGACGGAAGCTGCCGAGCAGGGTGACCCGATTGCGGATGATTTGGCGGTGGCCGGGGAAGTGCTGCGCCTGCTGGGCGTGGATACCACGCCGGGACTGCCTATGTTGCCCGCCCGGCGGGAGCACTTTGGCGAAAATTTGTTACTGGACGGGGCACACAACCCGGACGGTGCTGCGGCGCTGCTGCTCCATTTGCCAACGGATCGTCCCATTGCTGCCGTACTGGCGATGATGGAGGATAAGGACATTGACGGTTATCTCTGTCAGGTGCTGCCCCGGTGTCGTCGAGTGATTGCCACCACCGTGCCCGGTATGGGGCGTGCATTGTCTGCGGAAGATTTGGCGGCGGCGGCGCGAAAGTATTGCCCCGATGTGACCGCAGAGCCGAATCCACACCGGGCGCTGGCGGCAGCCAAGGCGGACGGCGACTTTGTTTTGGTCTGCGGTTCTTTTTATTTAGCACGGGAGATCAGAAAAGATTTGATCTAAAACACAATACGGCAAATTCTGCAAAACCGGTCTGTTACAGTGTAAACAGACCGGTATTTTTTTGGAGTGATGGTATGAATGTAACTTTAGAGAGCAGCGGCAATTTGCTCATTGCCTATCTGTTTGGCGAGATCGACCACCATACCGCCGTTGCGGTGCGCAGCCAGATCGACAGCGCCATACAGGACAAGCTGCCCGGCCACCTGATCTTGGATTTTAAGAATGTCACATTTATGGATTCCAGCGGCATTGGGCTGGTGATGGGTCGCTATCGGCTGGTGCACAGCTATCAAGGCACGGTGGAGATCAAGAATGTGACCGCCCGCACCAAAAAGATTATGGAGCTGGCGGGGCTGGGGAGCATTGCACTGATAAAGGAGAACGAAGATGAAAAAGACCAATGAATTTCGCTTGACTTTGGACGCTCGCAGCGTCAATGAGGGCTTTGCAAGAGTGGCGGTGTCTGCCTTTGCGGCACCGCTGGATCCCACCTTGGAGGAGCTGGCGGACTTGAAAACCGCCGTGTCAGAGGCGGTGACCAACTGCATTGTCCACGGCTATAAGGATTGCTGCGGCAAGATCTATATACATACGGTACTGCTGGACCCGCCGGCGGTGCGGGTAACCGTGCGGGACAAGGGCTGTGGTATCGTCGATGTGCCGCAAGCTATGACCCCCCTTTATACCACCGGGGAGGGAGAGCGCGCCGGGCTGGGCTTTACGGTGATGGAGAGCTTTTGCGACAAGCTGCGAGTCACTTCTAAGCCGGGTAGAGGCACCACTGTGGTGCTGGAAAAGCGCATTACCGGCAAGCAAAAATGGTAACTGCGGAGCGGGAGCGGCAAATCCGCGAGAACCTGGGGCTCGTGCATACCGTTGCCAACCGCTTTCGCGGGCGGGGCATTGAGTATGACGATCTGTACCAGTCCGGCTGTGTGGGGCTGATCAAGGCGGTGGATCGGTTTGACCCGACCCTGGGGTATGCGTTCTCTACCTATGCAGTGCCGGTGATCATCGGCGAGATCAAGCGCCTGTTTCGGGACGGCGGCACCGTGAAGGTCAGCCGGGTGCTTAAGGAAAAGGCGCTCCACGCCGCGCGACTGCGGGAGGACTTTCTGCGCCGGGAGGGGCGGGAGCCGACCATTGGCGAACTGGCGGAGCTGCTGTCTTGCGATCCGGCAGAGGCGGCGGAGATCGTAGGTGTTATGCAGCCTACGGTGTCCATCAACAGTGCCGGTGAGGACGGAGATACCACACTGGATATTCCGGTGGATGACAGCGAACAACTGTTTGATCGGCTGACCGTTTTGCAAGCCATGGACGGTCTGGAAAAAAGCGAGCAAATGCTGGTGGAACTGCGCTATTATAAGGGCCTGACCCAGTGCAAAACGGCGGAAATTCTGGGTCTGTCCCAAGTGCAGGTCTCCCGTAAAGAAAAAGCCGTCCTGCAAAAAATGCGCCGGGTCATGGACGGATAAAGCAAAAAGCTATAAAGAAAAAAGGCACAGCGTAATGCTGTGCCTTTTGGTGTATATCCATTAGTTTTTCAGGCTATGGAGCGGTGCGGGGATCTTGCCGCCGCGGTTGATGAACTTGGCGGGGGAGCCGGTGTTCACTTTCATGACAGGGCCGGCGCCCAGCAGGCCGCCGAACTCCAGCTCGTCGCCTACCTGCTTGCCGATGGCGGGAATCACGCGCACGGCGGTGGTCTTGCAGTTGACCATACCGATGGCGGCCTCGTCGGCGATAATGCCGCTGATCACCTCCGGTGTGGTGTCGCCGGGGATGACGATCATATCCAGACCCACGGAGCAAACAGCGGTCATGGCTTCCAGCTTCTCAATGGTCAGCGCGCCACAGTGGGCTGCGTCGATCATACCTGCGTCCTCAGATACCGGGATAAAGGCGCCGGACAGGCCGCCTACGCTGGAGGAGGCCATCACGCCGCCTTTCTTGACAGCATCGTTGAGCATAGCCAGGCAAGCTGTGGTGCCTGCGCCGCCGCACTTTTCCAGGCCAATCTCTTCCAAAATATGGGCCACGGAGTCGCCTACCGCTGGGGTGGGAGCCAGGGACAGGTCCACAATGCCAAAGGGCACGCCCAGACGCCGAGAGGCCTCTACGCCTACCAGCTGACCCATACGGGTGACTTTAAAGGCGGTCTTTTTAATCAGCTCTGCAATATCGTTAATGGAGTAGTCCGGGAACTTGGCAACAGCCGCGCGCACCACACCAGGGCCGGACACACCCACATTGATCACGCAGTCCGGCTCGGACACACCGTGAAAGGCACCGGCCATAAAGGGGTTATCCTCCGGGGCGTTGCAAAACACCACCAGCTTGCCGGCGCCGATGCAGTCGTTCTCTTTGGTCAGCTCTGCAGCTTCCTTGACTTTTTGACCCATCAGCTTTACCGCGTCCATATTGATACCGGCTTTGGTGGAACCGATGTTTACGGAGGAGCAAATGTGCTCCGTCTCTGCCAGCGCGCGGGGGATGGAGTCAATCAGCTCCCGGTCGCCGGCGGCAAATCCCTTTTGTACCAGGGCACTGTAACCGCCGATAAAGTTCACCCCGATGGTGCGGGCTGCTTTTTCCAGCGCCAGGGCGTACTTTACCGGGTCGCCGCCGCTGATGCCTGCCATAATGGCAATGGGGGTCACGCTGACTCGCTTGTTGATAATAGGAATACCGTATTCCCGCTCAATGTCCTCGCCGGTCTGGACCAGCTTCTCCGCCTTAGTGCAAATTTTGTCATACACCTTGGCGCAAGCCTTGTCAATATCCGTATCGGCACAGTCTAAAAGGGAAATGCCCATGGTGGTGGTACGAATGTCCAGGCACTCGTCCTGGATCATACGAATGGTTTCTAAAATATCGTAAGTATTGATCAATGGAGTGCCTCCTGTTAAATCTTGTGCATGGAGTTAAAGATATCCTCATGCATCACATGGATAGAAAGATTGCTTTCTTTGCCAAAGTTCTCCAATTCGCCGGATAGGGCGGAGAGGGAAGTGTTGCACCGGGTCAGGTCCGCCATCATAATCATGCAGAACATATCCTGCAAGATGGACTGGGTCACTTCTACAATATTCACCTGGTGTTCGGCACAGATGGCAGACACCTTGGCAAGAATGCCCACGGTATCTTTACCTACAACTGTGATGACTGCTCTCATTATCAAGACCTCCGTTTTGTCTTTTATTTTCTAATGATTATAACAAAGATGTAAAATTTTTTCAATAAAAGCGCAAAATATATTTTCAACTTCCGCCGATTGTGGTAAAATACTGTGCAACAAGCGGATTGGAGATGAAATTGTGCATTACGAAAATTTGGTAGACCTGCACACCCACTCAGATCATTCCTTTGACGGCAAACAGTCCTGTATGCTGCTGTGCGAGACGGCGGTGGCCAAAGGCGCGTCCTGTATTGCCATTACCGATCACTGCGAGATTGACTCAAAGACCGAGGACTTTCGCGCGCTGTGTACCAATCAGTATGTAGAGACCTTTGAGTGCAAGCGGTACTTTGAGGGTCAACTGCTGGTGCTCCAGGGGATTGAGCTGGGCCAGGCCATTTATAATATCCCGCTGGCAAATCATATTCTGGATAAGTTTAATTATGATTTTGTGCTTGGATCCATCCATAATCTGCCGGAGATGGAAGACTTCTTTTTTATGGATTATAAGGATAAAGATGTTTATGACCTGCTGAGCCGGTATTTTCAAAAGGAACTGGAGTTGGCAAAATGGGACGGCTTTGATTCTCTGGCGCACCTGACCTACCCACTGCGGTATATGGTTGGGGAGCAGAAGATCCCGGTGGATATGACCCGGTTTGACGATGTGATCGGCGAGATCTTTGAAACGCTTATTAAGAACCATAAAGCCTTAGAAATCAACACCAGCGGCATTGCCATGCCTCTGGGTGACACCCTGCCCGGGGAAGCGTACATACAGCGCTTTCACGATATGGGCGGGCAGTATATTACCGTTGGGTCGGACGCACATGTGCCGGAAAAGCTGTGCGGCAATGTGGACAAGGGTATGGCGCTGGCCAAGAAGTGTGGGTTTGACTATGTGACCATCTTCAACCGCCGGGAGCCTATGCTGGTGCCCATTGCTTAAATACAAGGAGAGAAAACGATATGATGGATGAACTGTTAAGTTTGATCAAAGAGAATCCTCGCCTGACCAATGCAGAGTTGGCGGCGGCGCTGGATCGGGACGAAGCGCAGGTGGCACAGCAGGTGCGCCAATATGAAGCGGACGGCGTGATCAAAGGCTATTGCGCCATTTTGGATAAGGAAAAAGCCGGGGACGAAACGGTGACTGCACTGATCGAAATCAAAGTGCAGCCCAAGTTCGGTCACGGCTTTGACGATATTGCCCGGCGCATTGCGGCGCTGGAAGAAGTGGAGAGCATTTTCCTGATGAGCGGTGGGTATGACCTGTGCTGCCTGGTGACGGACAAGTCCTTCCAGGAGGTGTCCATGTTCGTTGCCAGCCGCCTGTCGCCCATGGAAGATGTGGTGTCGACCGCCACCCACTTTATCCTAAAGAAGTATAAAGAGCAGGGCATGCTCTTTGCACAGAAGAATACGGACGATCGGGGGAATATTTCTCTGTGATCCAATATGAAAATGATATGAATCCCGCTCTTTGCAATGTAAAACCCAGCGGTATCCGCAAGTTCTTTTCCATTGCAGAGGAGATGGATAACGTGATTTCCCTTGGCGTGGGCGAGCCGGACTTTTTGACCCCCTGGCATATCCGCCGAGAGGGGATCGACTCCTTAGACCGGGGCGCTACCCGCTACACTGCCAACGCCGGGCTGCTGTCCCTGCGGCAGGAGATCTGTGCCTTCTATGCCCGCCGGTATCATTTGCAGTACAGGGCTGAAAATCAGGTGCTGGTGACAGTTGGTGGCTCCGAAGGCATTGATATGGCCATCCGCACACTGGTGTGCCCCGGTGATGAGGTGCTGGTGGTGGAGCCGTCCTTTGTGTGCTACAAACCGCTGGTGGAGGTTAGCGGCGGCGTGGCTGTGCCGCTGGTAACGAAGGAAGAAGACAACTTCCGTCTGACGGCTGCCGCGCTGGAAGCTGCTATTACGCCTAAGACCAAGCTGCTGGTGTTCCCATACCCCAACAATCCCACCGGTGCGGTGATGCGCCGAGAGGACTTGGAGCCCATTTGTCGAGTGCTGCAAAAGCACAAGATTTATGTGCTGTCCGATGAGATTTACAGCGAGCTGACCTACGGCGGTGTGGACCACACCTCCATTGCTGCCATGCCCGGTATGGCAGAGCGCACGGTGGTTATCAACGGCTTTTCCAAGACCTATTCCATGACCGGCTGGCGCCTGGGTTATGCACTGGGGCCTGCGCCTATTATTCAGCAGATGACCAAGCTGCACCAGTTTGCCATTATGTCCGCCCCTACCACCAGTCAAACGGCTGCCATTGAGGCGCTGCGCCATGGGGACGGGGACATTGATAAAATGCGCCGGGATTATGATATGCGCCGCCGCTTTACCGTGCACGCATTTCGTGAGATCGGGCTGCCCTGTTTTGAGCCGGAGGGAGCGTTTTATTTGTTCCCTTGCATTCAATCCACCGGCCTTAGTTCCGAGGAATTTTGCGAGCGGCTCATTTATTCCAAGCGGGTGGCTGTGGTGCCCGGCAACGCCTTTGGCGACTGCGGCGAGGGCTTTATCCGCGTGTCTTACTGCTATTCTATTGAGAACATTAAAGAGGCTGTCACCCGTATCGGTGAATTTGTGAAAGAATTAGAGGACGAGCATGACCGTTAAACGCGTAGAAGTGCTGGCGTATGCCAAGATCAACTTAATGCTGGATATTATCCGTCGCCGCACCGACGGCTACCATGATCTGTTTATGATTATGCAGAGCGTGGGCGTGGCCGATCGGGTGACCGTGGAGCGTGAGCCGGGGCGCAAGCTGCGGCTGACTGCCAGTATTGATGATATTCCCCTGGACGATAAAAATATTGCATGGAAAGCGGCCGCTTTGTTCTTTAAGACCACCGGGCTGCGCCGTCCGGGACTGCATATTCACTTGGAGAAGCACATTCCCCACGCAGCGGGTCTAGCCGGCGGCAGTGCAGACGGTGCGGCGGTGCTGGTAGCCCTGAACCGGCTGATGGGTACTGGTTTATCTACGGACCAGCTGTGCGCCATGGGCGTGCAGATCGGTGCGGATGTGCCCTTCTGCATTGTAGGCGGCACTTGCCTTGCACAGGGGATTGGCGAGGTGCTCAGTCCCTTAAAGCCTATGCCGTCTTGTCATATTGTACTGGCAAAGCCGGACTTTGGCGTGAATACCGGCAAGGCCTACGGCTTGTTTGACACCAATGGCAAGACCCATAATGCGGACCAACTGGGTATGCTCACTGCGGTGCAGAATCGGGATCTGCCTGCCATTTGCGGCAAGCTGGAAAATGTGTTTGAGCAGTTTGTGGAGGTGCCCGGCCGTATTGAGATGAAAGAAGTGCTTCGTGCAGCCGGTGCAGCAGGTGTTTGTATGAGTGGCAGCGGGCCAACCCTTTTTGGCATTTTCACTGACAAAGCACAGGCCCTGGCAGCGGCACAAGCTTTGGCACCTTTTGCCAAGGATATAGCCGTCACCAAGCCGGTGCGGCAAGGCTGCAAAATTGTAGAAGTCATATCAGACTGCGGATAAAGCGGCTAAACCGCGCTGGGAAAAATGTGTAGAAATCATTTGTAGGGCTGGGGCTTGCTCCAGCCAAAAATGCTTTTTATCTTTTGAAAATCAAAAAAGTGGCTTGAACATTGAGTTCAAGCCGCTTTTGGCGCTTTTCGTCTTTTGTTCGGGGGCAGTACCGGCGTACGGCTCCCGCTCACAAAATACGAAATTCATCTCGTTTTCTCGCAGTCTGCAAGCAAGTTTGATCCGTAATTGACCTTTGCGTCGCTTTTGCAGGGCTATTTTTTTGTTGGATTTAAGTGCAGCACGATGATCTCCGGGTGGTTAAAGAGCCGCAGGGGGAACTCGGCGTTGCCGATTCCGCGGGAGACAATCAGTCGCGGCCGCTCTCCAAAGCTGCCCCGGGCGTACTGTGGGCGCAGACCCTGACCAGGGGAGAACACCGGCCCGATCCCCGGGAGGATCCATTGCCCGCCGTGGGCGTGGCCGGACAATTGCAGGTCAAAGTCATACTGCCGGTAATTGTTTTCTGCCACGGCGGCGAAGTTCTCCGGATAATGGCACAGCACAATCTTATAGCCCGGGTGCTCTGCCAGCCGGGCAAACAGGGCAGAGGAGTCCCGGTAGTGAAAAGTGCCTGCCTTGCGCTGGCGATAGGCCTCAAAGCTGGCCTGATTTTCGTCCAGCCCCAGGAAGGTAATGCCCTTGACCGTTTCGATCTTATCCGTCAGCACATGAAAGCCGATGGCGGACAGTTCATGCATCAAAGTATCAAAATCCGCCAGCCGTCGCTCGTGATTGCCGGGAATGTACAGCACCGGCGCCAGCTGCACCAGCTGTCGTCCGTAGTCCAGCATTTTTTGGCGATTCCGATTTTTGTCGTTGATATAATCGCCGGTAATGCAGATGATGTCCGGTTTTTGGGCGGCTGTTTCGTTTAAAATACGAGCGGAGGGCTTGGAGTGCAGATCGGACAGGTGCACCACCGTACAGGCCGGCGCACCGGGAGCCGACAGATCGTATGCGGTTATATCCGGGCGGTTGTTCTGGTTGTATGCAAAAGTCAGAAACAGCACCACCGCGGCAAGGATTACGGGAAGAATCCAATACATTTTTCATCACTCATTTCATCAACAGCATACCTTTTTTCTTAGCTTTCGTCAAGAAACAAATTGAATTTATAAAATAAAGGGATTTTTTCTCTTTTTGCGTATAAAATATAGACTATTGGATAGGAGTGGCGTTATGGACAGTGCAATTCGTTTGCGATCGGAAGAAAATGAAAGACGCATATTGTCGCCAAAAGCCTGCTTGGCGGCAGAGAGCCGCGGCCGTTTGCGTCCGGAGCCGGCGTGCGAGATTCGCACCTGTTTTCAGCGTGACCGGGACCGGATCATTCATTGTCGTTCCTTTCGGCGGCTCAAGCACAAGACCCAGGTGTTTTTGGCGCCCAGCGGTGATCATTACCGCACCCGCCTGACCCACACCTTAGAGGTGGCGCAAATCGCCCGCACCATTGCCCGGGCGTTGCAGCTGAATGAGGATCTCACCGAGGCCATTGCCCTGGGGCATGATCTGGGGCACACCCCCTTTGGTCACGCCGGGGAGCGGGCGCTGAACAGCTTGTGCTCCTGCGGTTTCACCCACTATGCCCAGAGCGTGCGCACGGTGGAGAAGATCGAGAAAAACGGCGCCGGGCTGAACCTGACCGATGAGGTGAAAAACGGCATTCTCTGCCACACCAAGGGAGAGGAGGCCTACACTTTGGAGGGGCAGATCATTCGCATTGCGGATAAAATCGCCTACATCAATCATGATATTGACGACGCCTGCCGTGCCGGTGTTATGGCGGAGGAGGATATTCCGCTGGAATTGCGTATGGCACTGGGCATGACCAAATCCCAGCGCATTAACCACATGGTGCTCGATGTGATCGAGAACAGTACGGACAAGATTCGTATGAGCTCGGACACTTACGAGCTGTTTTGCGATCTGCACGACTTTATGTTTACCGCCGTATATACCAACCCGGTGTGCAAGGGCGAGGAGCGCAAAGCCGTGGATATGCTGACGAAAATTTATGGCTACTACATTGACCATGTGGAGGAAATGCCGGAGGAATATGTGCGCATTGCCGGTGAGGACGGCGACGAGCGTGCCGTGTGCGACTACATAGCCGGTATGAGCGATACTTATGCACTGAAAGTGTTTAACCACCTGTTTGTGCCTATGTTTTGGCATGAGTAAGAATCATTATAGTATAGACAGAAAGAGGTGAGAGATCGTGGCTTTGAGCGATAGTTTTTTGCAGGAATTAAAAATGAAAACGGATATAGAAGATGTGATCTCCACTTATGTGACCTTAAAGCGGCGTGGCGCCACTCTGGTGGGTTTGTGCCCCTTTCATAATGAGAAAACGCCGTCCTTTACCGTGTACCCGGCCACGCAGTCCTTTTACTGCTTTGGCTGCGGTGCCGGTGGGGACGCCATCACCTTCTTAAAAAAGATTGAGAATTTAGACTACTTGGACGCAGTTAAGACCCTGGCCCAGCGGGCAGGGCTGCAAATGCCCCAGGAGGGCTTTGACGACTCTTTGTCCAAACGGCGTCGCCGGATCTTGGAGATGAACCGAGAGGCCGCTCGCTTTTACCATAGCGTGCTGCTGTCCCCGGAGGGCAAGGTGGGCTATGATTATTATATCGGTCGTGCACTGAGTGCCGCCACGATCAATCATTTTGGTTTGGGCTTTGCCCCCAATCAGTGGGACGCATTGCTCAAGCATATGCGCGCCAAGGGCTACCAACCGGCAGAACTGGTGGACGCCGGGCTGGTCCGAAAAGGGCAAAAAGGGTATTATGACAACTTTCGCAACCGGGTTATGACCCCCATTATTGACGTGCGGGGCAATGTGATCGCCTTTGGTGGCCGCGTGCTGGATGACAGCAAGCCCAAGTATATCAACACCGGCGACACGCTGGTGTACAAAAAGACCAACGAGCTGTTTGCCCTGAACTTTGCCAAAGACAGCAAAGAGGATGCACTGATTTTGTGCGAGGGTTATATGGATGTGATTGCCATGCACCAGGCCGGGTTTACCAATGCGGTGGCCGGTTGCGGTACGGCGCTGACTACGGAGCAGGTGCGGCTGATCAGCCGCTACGCCAAGGAAGTGATCCTAACCTACGATGCAGACGAGGCGGGGCAAAAGGCTCTGCAAAAGGCCATGACCCTGTTTGACCAAACAGATGTGAAAGTGCGCATTCCCGCGCTGGTGGGTGGCAAGGATCCGGACGAAATTATTCGTACCTACGGTCGGGACAAGTTTAAGGGTATGCTGGAGGGCGCGTCTAACGAAACAGAGTTTCGCCTGCTGGCCCTGCGCCGTCAATACAATTTGGCCACGACCCAGGGCAAGATCGACTTTATCGGCGGCGCACTGCAAATCCTGGCAACTTTGCCGCCGGTGGAGCAGGACTTGTATGTATCCCGCCTGTCGGAGGAACTGGGTGTGGAGCGGCAGAATATGAAAGTGCAGCTGCAAGACCTGGTTGCCCGTCAAGGCAACAGAAGAGAAAAACGGAAATTCAACCGTATTGTGCAGGAGAATATGCGAAAGACCGCGCGGGAAACGATGGCCACAGACGCCTCTCTGCGTAAGCTGCGGGCGGAGGATCGGTTGATCAGCTTGCTGCTGCGCTATCCGGATTGCAGCCGCCTGTGCAAGGACTTTGACCCTCAGTGGCTGACCCCCGGCTTTGCCCAACGGGTGTTTACGCTGATCTTGCAACGGCTGGAGAATGGCGACGGTACGGAGCTGATGGACCTGCGGGACCGGTTGACGGACGACGAGATGGGTCGCCTGTCCGGTATTATTGCCCGTGGCGGTGAGTCGGCGGACGCCAAGCAGGAATTTTCCGACTGCCTGCAAACCATTCGTGCTGAGCAGCAAAAAAAGCAGGAGAGCGCGGCAGAACTGGACGACCAGGCCTTTCGTGACCTGTTTCGCCATCATTCATAAACCATGGGTTTACATATAGAAATACGATGAAATGAGGATTCAGACTATGAGCAACAATGAATTGCATTTGCCTGCCCAGCAGCAGGTGAGCGAAGAAAAGAAAAACGCTGCCTTTAAGAAGCTGGTGGAGCGGGGCAAGCAGTCCGGCCACCTGTCCGCACAAGAGATCGACAATGTAATTGTGGAGCTTGACCTGGATGTGGACGAGCTGGAAAAACTGAACGAGATGATTGACTCGGCCAACATCAGCATTGTAGACGACTTTTCTGCCGAAGCGCTGGACGGTATTCCGCTGGAAGTGGATCTGCCCAAGGAGACGGACGCTGCGGAGACGGTAGCCATTAACGATAACGCGGCCATGGACGATCCGGTCAAGGTGTATTTGAAAGAGATCGGCCGGGTGCCGCTGCTAACCCCGGAGGAGGAGATTGAGCTGGCAATCCGCATTGCGGATAATGACGAAAAGGCCAAGAAGCGACTGGCAGAGGCCAACCTGCGCTTGGTGGTGAGCATTGCCAAACGCTATGTGGGTCGCGGTATGCAGTTCTTGGATCTGATCCAGGAAGGCAACTTGGGCTTAATCAAAGCAGTGGACAAGTTTGACTACACCAAGGGCTTTAAGTTCTCCACTTATGCTACCTGGTGGATCCGCCAGGCGATTACCCGCGCGATTGCGGACCAGGCCCGTACCATCCGTATTCCCGTGCACATGGTGGAGACCATCAATAAGGTAAAGAAAGCCAACAGCCAACTGCTGCACCAAAACGGCCGTGAGCCTACGGCGGACGAGATTTCCGAGTATTTGGAGATGCCGGTAGATAAGGTGCGTGAGATTATGCGTGTGGCCCAGGAGCCGGTATCTTTGGAGACCCCCATCGGCGAAGAGGAAGATAGCCATTTGGGCGACTTTATCCCGGACGATGACGCGCTGGCCCCGGCAGACGCTGCCTCTATGAGCCTGCTCAAGGAACAACTGGCCGATGTGCTTAAGACCCTGACCCCAAGAGAGGAAAAGGTGCTGAGTCTGCGCTTTGGCTTGGAGGACGGAAACCCCAAGACCTTGGAGGAAGTGGGTAAGGAATTTAATGTGACCCGTGAGCGTATTCGCCAGATTGAGGCCAAGGCACTGCGCAAGCTGCGCCACCCCAGCAGAAGTAAGAAATTAAAGGACTTTTTGGACTGATGAAACCGGAAGAAATCGCGCGCATTAACGCGCTGGCCCGTAAGGCCAAAACGCCGGAGGGTCTGACCCCGGCGGAAAAGGAAGAACAGGGCGCTTTGCGCCGTCGCTACATTGACTCGTTTAAGCGTAGTTTGGTCAGCCAACTGGATAACACCTATGTGGTGGAGCCGAACGGTGAAAAGCACAAGCTGCAACGCAACGAGAACAAAGGAGATTAACGCATTTATGCTTGATTTCAAGGAACCGAAAATTACGGACAAGCCCTGGGTGGATCAATGTCTGTCCCACGCCCACAGTATGAACTGCGAGTATACATTTGGCAATATTTTCGTTTGGCGCACGGCGTATGTGACCCGCATTTGCCATTATAAGGACTTTTTGCTGATCCGTTACGGCAGAGGGGCAGACATTGCGTATTCGCCCCCGGTGGGCACCGGCGATTTTGCCGATGCGGTGCGGGTGTTACAGCAGGATGCGGCAGAAAATGGCGTCACTTTACGCCTGCTGGGTGTGACCGCCAGCTATAAAGAACTGCTGGAGGCGGATTTCCCGGGAAAATTCAACTACACATATTCCGACGATTATAACGATTATATTTACAGTGTAGAGAAAATGGCCAATTTGTCCGGCAAGAAGTATCACGGCAAGCGGGGGCACATTACCTACTTTATGAAGGCGCACCCGGACTGGCAGTTTGAAGTGCTCACCCCGGAGAATGTGGGGGAGTGCATTGCCCTGCATACCAGCTGGATTGACGAGAAAGACCAAACGGAACAAAAAGAAGAGGACGCCGAGTTTTCCCTGGAGTTTGAAGCGGTGCTCTCCGCCTTTGACAATTACAAGGCGCTGGGCTTTGTAGGCGGACTGATCCGGGTGGGCGGCAAGGTGATCGCCTACACCATGGGTGAGCCTCACAGTAAGGACTGCTTTGTGACCCATTTTGAAAAGGCACCGGCAGATATGCGCGGGGCGTTCCCCATCATCAATCAGGTATTCACGCAGCAGTGCCTAAGTGGTTATACCTATGTGAATCGGGAAGAAGATTTAGGATTGGAGGGCTTGCGCAAGGCCAAGCAGTCCTATCACCCGGAGATATTCTTAGAGAAGTGCGTGGCCACCTATGTTGACGAAAATTGAATTTACGGAAGATGCCACACAGATCGTTGATCTTTGGCACCGGGTGTTTGGGGACGATGAAGCGTATATCCGCTTCTTTTTGGACAACTGCCGCCACAAACGCTGCGTAGGTGCCTTTGTGGGGGAGCGGCTGGTGTCTATGCTGTTTTTGCTGGACTGTACCTATAACGGGCAGCAGGGGGCTTATGTGTATGCGGTAGCCACCCACCCGGATTACAGAAAACAGGGCTTTATGCAAAAATGTATTGACTATTCCCAGGCATTGGATTATGATTTTCTATGTTTGGTGCCGGCAGAGGCGTATCTTTTCGATGTGTATGCCAAATTCGGTTTTCAGTCCCTGCTGTTTGGTACCGCCATGCCGGCACAGTTGGACGACAGCTGGAAAACGGCGGGGGCACAGGTGTATTTTGACTGCCGCCGTGCCTGGTCACCGACGCCTGCGGTGGAACTGGTAGATAGCGACTACCTGTATCGGGAAAATGTGCTGCTGGATGGCAGCTTCTATTGTAAAGACGATGGGATCGCCGCGGTGCGGGACGGTCGGATTTGCGAATATATCCAAAAAAGTGGCAATGTGCTGACTGCCGAGCCGGTGGGTATGCTGTGGAGCCGCCGGGCGTTGCCACCGGGCTACTTTGGCCTGTATATGGATTAACGGAGGTTACATAACTATGGTTTATGTCTTTTTAGCGGACGGATTTGAACTGATCGAGGCGTTGGCGCCGGTGGATATGCTGCGCCGGGCCAAAATCGGCGTGATGACCGTTGGCATCGGCGGCAGCGTGATCACCGCATCCTGCGGGGTCAGCGTTACCTGCGACATTAGCGACAAGGCTTTTCGCTTCAAGAACGTAGATGCCATTGTGCTGCCCGGCGGTATGCCCGGTACGAAGAATTTGGAAAAAAGCCCGGTGGTGCAGGACGCCATTGACAAGGCTGCAGAGCGCAACACGCTGATCTGTGCCATTTGCGCCGCACCGTCTATTTTGGGTCACAAGGGTCTGCTTAATGAGAAGGAAGCCATTTGTTTTCCCGGCTTTGAGCAGGAACTGACCGGCGCCACCATTTCTAAAAAGCATGTGGTGTGCGACGGCGACTTTATCACCGCAAAGGGCGCCGGTGTGGCTGTGGACTTTGGGCTGGAGATTGTGTGCCAGTTGGAGGGTCGTGAAATGGCAGCCAACGTGCGCAAGACCATTCAATGTCCGTAAAGGGTGACCTGCGCCGCGCATTTCGGCAGCGGCGACGGGATAAGATAAACAGAGCCGCGGCGGATGCCGCCATTGCCCGCCGGGTGCTGGACAGCAGCGCCTATGGGCAGGCAAAGGTGCTTTTAGGCTATGCCGCCTTGCCGGAGGAGATACAGACGGACGGCGTTCTTCGCCTGGCGCTGGCAGAGGGCAAGGCGCTTTATTTGCCCCGCTGTCTGAATGATGCCGGGCAAATGGCCTTTTACAGAGTGCAGGCGCTGGAAGATCTGGAAAGCGGCAGCTTCGGTGTACGAGAGCCGTCTTTAGCCGCGCTCCAATACAATATGGATTTAGACGGTCAGGCTCTGTGCCTGGTGCCGGGTCTTTGCTTTGATAACAAAGGGTATCGGCTGGGCTACGGCAAGGGGTACTATGACCGGTTTTTGGCAAAATTCCGTGGGGCGACCTTGGGACTTTGCTATAATGATTTTTTGCAGGACTGCCTGCCGGTGGGAGACTATGACCTGCCGGTGCAGCAGATTGCTACGGAGGACCGGGTGTTCGCCGTGGAGCAAGGAGCAGCGTATGAATGAAAACAGAGATTTGAATCAGCGGGAGAACGGCATTAATCCCTCGGAACTTAGCGGTAAAGGGGACTACTATTTTTCTAACGGTGTGCAGGAGCGCACCCCCCGCACCACGCCGGTGGGTACAAAACGCAAGCCGGCGAAAAAAGGCAACGGCGTAAAGTCCACTTATGTGTTCTTTATTGTGGTGATTGTGGTGTCCATGGCACTGTCCGTATATGCCGTGTTCTGCATGAATGACATTTTGGCTATCACCAAGACCAAGTCCACCGTCACTGTGTCTATGCAGGAGGAGGTCAAGACCGCTTCGGATGCCATTGACCTGCTGGCGGACCAGGGACTGATCAAGTGCAAGGGCTTTTGCAAGTTTTTTGCCACCCTGCACGATAAGGTGCTTAACGATCCCATCGGCGGACCGTACCCGGCAGGGGTGTATTACTTAAACGGAAAAATGGGACTGGAGGGTATGCTCCAGACTTTGCAGGGTTCCTCCGCCACTTCGGAGACGGTGACCCTGATCTTTCCTGAGGGTATGACCGTACCGGAGATCGTCAATAAACTGACAGAGAACGATGTGTGTGACAAAACGGCGCTGCTGTCCGTGATCGACTCCACAGGATTTACCTATTCCATGGTGGCGGACTTAAAGGCCAATGAGCATGTGCCTTACCGTCTGGAGGGCTTTATGTTCCCGGATACCTACGAGTTTTTTGTGGGGGAGAACGCCTCCAGCGTGGTGAAGAAATTCCTGTCTAACGGCGACAGCAAGATCTCCGAGAAAGATCGCGCCCAGGCCAAAAAGCTGGGGTATTCCATGTATGAGGTAATGACCATTGCCTCCATTATTCAAAAGGAAGCCGGCAGTGAGAAGCAGATGAAAACCATCTCCTCTGTCATTCATAATCGCCTGAGCGATAAAACCAACTTCCCGTCCCTGGGCTGTCAGTCCACCTCAGACTATATTACCAACTTTGTAAAGCCAAATTTGTCCTCAACCAGTGCCCACACGGCGGACTATTATATGGAGTATTACAACACGCAGACCACCTCTACGGTGGTGGGGCTGCCTGCCGGTCCTATTTGCAACCCGGGTAAAGCGGCCATTCAGGCGGCGCTCCATCCGTCGGATACCGGTTATTATTACTTCTTCCACGACACCAAGGGCAACCTGTACACTGCCAAGACCTATGCCGAGTTTAAGCAGAAGGTACAGACCTACGCCCCCTATCTGGCTGCATGATGAAGCGGGTAGAACTGTTGTCCCCGGCAGGGGATATGGAACGGCTGGAATTGGCAGTCAAGTTCGGTGCAGACGCGGTGTATGTGGGCGGAACCCAATTCGGTATGCGCTCCAACCCATCCAATTTTGACCCGGCGCAGCTGCAAGCGGCTTGCAAGCTGGTGCACGCTGCCGGGAAAAAGCTGTATTTGACCTGCAACACCTTGCCCCGCAGCTATGAGCTGGATGCGCTGCCGGACTTCCTCCGCAGTGCCCGGGCGGCAGGAGTAGACGCCTTTATCATTGCGGATATGGGCGTGCTTGCTATTGCCAAGCAGGCGGCACCGGAGGTGGAAGTGCATATTTCTACCCAGGCGGGGATCGTCAATTATGCGGCGGCCAATGCCTTTTACCAAATGGGCGCCAAGCGGATCGTCACCGCAAGAGAGCTTTCACTGGACGAGATCAAGATGATCCGGGACCATACGCCTCCGGAGCTGGAGATTGAGGCCTTTGTTCACGGTGCCATGTGCATGAGCTTTAGCGGTCGGTGCATTCTCTCGGATTATATGGTAGGGCGAGACGCCAACCGTGGTGACTGCGCCCAGCCCTGCCGCTGGAAGTACCACCTGATGGAGGAGACCCGCCCGGGTCAGTATTTCCCCATCAATCAAGAGGAGAACGGCACGTATATTTTCAATTCCAAGGATTTGTGTATGATCGAGCATATCCCGGAACTGGTGGCTGCAGGGGTGGACTCGTTTAAGATCGAGGGCCGCGCCAAAAGTGCCTATTATACCGCCGTTGTGACCCACGCTTATCGTCAGGCGATGGACGCTTATTTTGCCCACCCGTCCCCGGACTTCCGTGTGCCGGACTGGGTGCTGGCGGAGATGGAAAAAATGAGCCATCGGGTTTATACCACCGGCTTTAACTTCGGTCCGCTGCAGAATGGGCAGGAGCTGAACACCGGCGGCTATGTGCGCAACTGGGATGTGTGCGCCTTGTACCGAGACCAGCAGGGGAACCGGTTGATCGTGGATCAGCGCAATCGCTTCTTTGAGGGCGATGTCCTAGAGGTGCTGGAACCGGGGCAAAAGCCCTATACTCTGACTGTTCGAGACCTGGTGCGAGAGGCAGACGGCACGCGTACGGAGGCAGCCAATAAGGCAACGGAGGTGTATTCCTTTGCCGTGGATCGCCCGGTGTCCCCGGATGCTATTTTGCGCCGCAAGCGGGACGAGGACTAAACAGAATACGCATTTTTTGCACCCCTGATGTACATACTACACCGGGGGTGTATTTTTATGGGCAGACGGCTTCACGCATTTTCACTGGTTATGTGCCTGCTATTTACCGTCGTTTGCGGGCGGGTGCTGTATGTGGCGCACAGCGGCAATTTTGCCGTAGGTCAAAGCTATAACAGCTACACCCTGCTCTTTGAACAGAACTACACGGAAATCACAGACCGACTGGGACGATCCATGGGCGGCACCCGCAAAGAGTGGGTGGCTGTGATCCGCCCCACGCAGGATTGCCTGCGAGAACTCCCGCGCCTGTTTGCGCCCGGAGATGTGCAGCGCATTGCAAAGGAACTGCAAAAAGGCTATCCGGTGCTGGAGCCGGTAGCTGCTAAGGCGGATACAAACAATATTGTAATTATGGAGCGCACGGTGCGGGACAGTACCACCCTCCACGCCCGCCAGCTGCTGGACAGTGCCAGCGGCGGACTGGGTCAATATACAGCCGTTGCCACGGAGAAAAAATTGAACTTCGCCACGGACGCCATGGGGCGGGTGCTCTCCGGCAATACCATGACGGAGCAAACAGACCGTACCGGCGCCCCTGCCACCATGCGAACCACGCTGGATCTGGAGCTTCAAAAGACGGTGGAGCAGGCGGCCGAGTCGATCAAAACCGGCGCTGTGGTGGTGCTGGATATACCTACCGGAGAGGTGCGCGCCGTGTATAGCGCACCTGCGGACTACTATAACCGAGCATTGTCCGCTTACGCTGTTGGCTCTGTTTTTAAGCTGATTGTTGCCGCTGCGGCGTTGGAAGCAGACTTGCAGCCGATCTATACCTGTAAAGGTGAAATAAAGGTAGGAGATACAGTCTACCGATGCCAAAACGGTCGGGTGCATGGGCGGCAGACTATGGAGCAGGCGCTGGCCCATTCTTGCAACTGCTACTTTGTGCAGCTGGCGCAGAAGTTAGGCGCCGGGCGGCTGTACCAAATGGGGCTGGATTTTGGATTTGGTGCGCCGGTTGTGCTGTATAAAGATTTTCAAAGCGCCGCCGGGCGACTGCCGTCTCTGTCTGTGCTGGTATCTCCCGGTCAGCTGGCACTGCTGGGCTTTGGGCAGGGGAAGCTGACGGACACACCGCTGCACTTTGCCCGTTGCGTAGCGGCCATTGCCGCTGGCGGCGTGTATCGTTCGCCGGATTTGACCGGCAAGGCGACAGCAAAACCTTGCCGCGTGATGCAGGCAAGGCATGCAAAGACGCTGCTTGCCTATATGCGTACGGTGGTGGCAGAGGGTACCGGCAGCGGCGCCGATTATCGTGGCCGCTCCGCCGGTAAAACCGCCACCGCCCAATCCGGCCGTTATGTGCAGGGTAGGGAAGTGCTCAATACCTATTTTGCAGGGGTGTATCCTTTTGATCATCCCCGCTACGCCGTTGTGGTGATGCGGGAAAACGGCACCTCCGGCGCTGCCGATTGCTGCCCGGTGTTTCGCCGAATCGTATCAAAGTTGCCGTAGGGCTTGCATTACTGTCCCTTTTGTGGTACAATGCCCATACAATAGGGGGAGATTTACTTGCAAACATCAAAGTTAAAAACACTGCGCATCTTACAGATGCTTCAGCAGTACAGCGATGAGGAAAATCCGCTGTCTGCTACGGATTTGATTGAACGATTACAGAACGATTATGGTATCCGGTGTGAGCGCAAATCTATTTATGCGGACATTAAAGCGCTCCAGGAGGTGGGCTTTGATGTGTGCCGCACAGACTATCCCCGCCGGGGCTTTTACATGGCCGGTCGTACTTTTGAGCTTGCAGAGGTGCGTATGTTGATGGACGCGGTGCAGTCCGCCGGTTTCATTACGCCGAAGAAGACGGAGAAGCTGGTGCAGAAGCTGGAGAGTCTGCTCTCCGCCGGACAGGCGGAAAGCTTGGTGCGCCAGGTGTATTGCCAGAGCGAGAACAAATGTTCGAACGAAGAGATCTATTACATTATAGATAATTTGCACCAGGCCATCTGTGACGGCTGTAAGGTCAAGTTTGCCTACAAGCGCCGGGCAGTGGATCCCAAAAATAAAAAGACCTTTCGAGAGAAGATCTTTACCGTGTCGCCCTATGCGCTGATCTGGAAGGACGATCACTACTATTTGGTTTGTAATAACGAAAAATATGACAATCTGATGAACCTGCGCCTGGATCGTATGCGCCGTATTACACCACTGAGCCAAAAGGCACGACCGGTGGAGGAGGTCAGCGCGTATAAGGGCCGTTTTGATACGGCAGACTATGCCGCCAAAATGTTCAATATGTTCTCCGGCGAGACCGCAACGGTGCGCTTGCTTTGCAAGCTGGATACCTTGGAGGAAATGGTGGACCGCTTCGGCACGGCCATTCCGATTCACGCAGTGGACGGCGATCACTTTGAGACCACTATTTCGGCGGCGGTCAGTGAGGGCATGGTCAGTTGGCTGATGCAGTACGGCGGTCGCGTGCAGGTGCTGGAGCCGCAGAGCCTGATCGACAGCGTGCGCGCCCGGGCGGAGACGGTGCTGTCCGCGTATACAAAAGAATAGAATTTTGCGCAGCAGGGGAGTCCCTGCTGCTTTTTTTGCCTGCCTATACGCTATTTGTGTATGGTATTATTGTCGATTTGCACTTGCAGAAAATGGTTGATATTTGTGCATAATTAACAGACACTGCCCTAATAATTGTCGCGTTTCCATAAAAATCCAATTAGTTAACAAATAATTTACAAATTCTATTGACAAGGAATTCTCAAGCGTAGTATAATTACTCTGTAAATGAGTGTGGGTAAGTATACCCATACGCTGCCGGCAGGATTTGGCGCCTGTGCTGTGTCGTCAGTAAACAGTGCGCGCTTTTTATCCCGCTTGGTAAAGAAAGAGATTTATGGAGGTATATTCTATGGGAAAAAAAGTATCCAAACGGCTGTTGTCTTTGTTCCTGTCTGTGCTGATGCTGGCCACCAGCCTGCCTTTTGCAGGTCTGTCCGCTTCTGCCGCAGATGAGAGCAGCAATTTGCCCATGAGCACCAGCGGTGCGTACTTGTTTGCGTATTTTAGAAATGACGCCAAGTCCACCAACGGTGAGAACATTTTTTACGCTGTATCTAAGGATGGCTATAATTACGAGTCCTTGAACGGCGGCGTGCCTGTGGCAAATGCTTCTCAGGGCACCGGCCACTCTCGCGATCCTTATATTATGAAGGCGCAGGATGGTGCAGAGTATAAGTATTATATGGTGGCAACGGATGCCAACACCACCAACAACTATAATAATACCAGTCTGCACACCTGGGGGTCCAACGACCTGATCCACTGGGACGAACTGGCGAATCCCCAGTTTGCCACGGACAAGGGCGGCGGTTCCAAGACCATTACCAACATGTGCTGGGCACCGGAGGCCATTTGGGACCCGGTAGCCGGCAAGTATATGGTTTACTTCTCTTCCAACGAGGCGGATTCTGCAGCCAACGAAAGCTCTAAGATTTGGTATTCCTATACATCTGATTTTAAGAACTTCGACGAGAAACAGCTGCTCTTTGACCCGGGCTACGGTGTGATCGACGCAGATATTACTCCGTACAAAAACGGCTATGTAATGATGTATAAGAAAGAGGCTTCCTCCGGTACCGGTGCCAAGAAAGTTTGGTACACCTTTAAGACCGGTAAGAGCCCCTCTAATTCTGACGGCGAATATGATGCTGCCAATGCGAAGATCTTTGAGTCCGTCTCCAACACGCAAGCAGAAGGCCCGCAGGTGTTCCCCATCTCCGGCACAAGCAGCTACGGCGTGCTGGTAGATTATTTCTCCGACGGCGGCTTCGGTTTCTCCTATACTTCCGATTTTGAGAGTTATTCTAAGATTTCTGCGGATAATTGCTCCATCAATCACCTGAACCCCAGCCACGGCTGCATTATTCCTATTTCCGATATGGAGTATTACAACCTGTCTCAGGCTTTCGGTAAGGCGACCTCTACCCAGACTGCTGTGAAGCCCGGCGATACCGCCAACAGCCACTTGGTTGCCCGGTACTTTACCTCTAACAATGCCCGGGAGGATGTGTCCGGCAACGGCAACCATATTGGCGCGTATAACGGCTCCACCAAGCACAACGGTAATGTGAGCAGTGTTAATATGGTGGTGCAGGACGGCCGACTGGCGGCTCGCTTTGATAACAGTAAGAAGGCCAACGCCGGTTCTGCCGCAGATAAAACCATTGATAAAGAGGTAAAGGGCGTTTCTACCGCTTGGATGAATGTGGACGGCATGTTCTCCGACACCAACATCAATCGCGGTATTACCATCTCCTTTGACTCCTATATGACGGACGCTACCGTTGCTGATACGCATATCTTTGACTTTATCGATTCGCCCAAGTGGAACTATCTGAATAAATTTGATGTTAATAGTACCCCGAACAAATTCAATCTGTTGTCCTACCAGGCAGATAACACTTCCATCGGTATGAAGAAGGGCACGGAGGCCAAAACCAGCGGCAGCTTGGCGAAGAATGAGTGGCACTCCTATGTGTTCTCCATCTCCAAGAGTTGCTTTACCGTATTTGTTGACGGCAAGCTGGTTTCTTCTTCCACAACAGGCGAGAACTTCGGCTCCGTATTGGACAGTGATTGGTTCAAGGCTGTATTCCAGAACGCCGGTGCCAATCCCTCTAAGCTGACCTTTGGCGTGAACCCCTATTGGTCCACCACCATCGGCGGCACATATTACCTGCTGGATGGTTACATCAGCGACTTCTGTATTTATGACCAGGCACTGTCTTTGGGCGATGTGGAGAATGCAAAGGCCGATCAGCTGAAGGCAACGCAGACCAACTATGACGCCAATACCACACAGGTGATCTATAAGGATCCGTGTACTGCTGCCGGCTATGCGACGGAGACGGACTCCGTGTATGGCACCTACCTGCCTTTGAATAAGTCAGGCGTGGCCACCCAGGTGGACCCGGTGAAGGATCTGACAGACACGGCTGCCGGTTATACCTATACCATGCTCTATAATCCGGGCGATACTATTGATAACGGCGTCGTATTCCGTATGGGCGGCGAAAGTGATAACTACTTCCGCGTCAATGAGGACGGCACCATCGAGTACAAGAGCGGAGATTCGTCCTTTAAGTCGGATTCTACCTTCACTTTGCCTACGGATAAGTGGAGTCATGTAACCTTGCAGGTGGTACCGTACATTAGTTATGACCGTATCTATGTTTATATTGACGGCAAGCAGGTGTATATGTATGACGCCTACAAAGCTCGCGAATCCCAGTGCAAGACGTATGCGGATAACGGCTTAACCTTACAGAGCCTGATCCACGGCACGGCCGGCGGTACCGGCGGCCAGGTGGTGTACGGCGAGGGCGCCACCGGTAAGCTCACCGATGTGAATATTTACCGTGGCTCCATTAACGCGTATGACCTGTTTATTAAGGACACCAGCGCGTACGCAGAGGCGCTGATCCGTGAGAACATGGATCTGTTTAAGTCTACAATAAAGACTTTCTCCGCTACCAATATCCTCACCAATATGGCACCGGCTTATGAACTGTATGACAAGGCATCCCGCTATTTGGACGCTGTAAAGTTGGGCAAGACAGTGCCGGATTTGGAATATGTGGCTAAGCTGAATGCGGATTTGTATGCAGCCATTCAAAAAATGACCCCCTACAAGGCGGAATTCAGCACCGTAGGTGCCCAGGTGGCTACCGGTAAAGGTGATGGTTCAGCTTATGAAACTGTCAATGCAAAGTATTCTCAAAATCTGTTGTATGCCGGCCCCACCAGTAAGGCAAATGCTTCCAACGATGTGAAGACGTTTGTGAACAACCGGTACGAGATTTACTATAATTCCGCTGTATTTCTGTATGACGGTTCGCAGAATGACACCACCAACATTATGTGCATGCCTGTTGTGATGTCTCAAATTCGTGATAGTGGGTGGAATTCAAACGCCTTAAACGGTTTGTTCCCTGCGGAATCAACGACATCGGGGAATGCGAACCCCTATTTCCGCTTAATTTCCGATTATCCCCAAAGCAGCGGAAAACCGAATCTGCAAGCCGACGCAACCAATGAGAATTTGTTGACCACGGATCAAATGTGGAAAGGTTATTCCGAAACGAACTGGGAGTACGGCAACTACATTGCTTCCAGTGGCAAATACAATATTGCCGGTGAACGGGAGAACCACTGGAACCATACTACCGGTGAATTTGGTATGTCCAATCTCTCTACACATCTTTGGTATAATGTGTTGCAGTTTATGCCCGATCGCTGTATGGCAAAAACCGGCAAGACTTCACCGGAAGGTGTCTATACCGTACCGTGGGGTATTTATGGTGACACCAACGGGAAAAAGGATAATTACGACAAAGCAGCGAATAACTGTAAAGGCATTATCAATGATGCCACTAAGATTTACGTTGTTGATGTGAAATCTGCCAGCCCGTCCACGCTGTTGGATAAGGCAACGGAGAAGGTACAGGCAACGGAGAAATTTAACGGTGCCACCATGTACCAGCTGATTCAGAGCATCACCCGGTTCTCTGCGGATACGGCAATGGAAATCCTGTCCGGTATGGACGCTGCCACCTCTTGGAACCCGGCGACAGATCTGAACGCCACCGACGGCGGTGCGTTCTATGAGCAATTCGTGGATAAGCGCAACGAACTGACCCAGAACTTTGACACTGTGGTAGGCAATGCCATTAACGATTCTAAGGGCTTGGATGAGCAGGGCTATACTAAGCTGGACGCGGATATGGACGCCTCCACTGCCATCGGCAAAACCTATCAGGACGCCTATGACGATGTAACGGACGGCGACAGCAGCACCGGTGCATATACGGATTCCAGTGCCGATGCGTTTATCAAGGCCTTTGATGCTGCCAAGCAGCACTATACGGACTTGAGCCCGGTGGCAACGGCAAACCGTACCGATAAGAATAACCCGTATGCGGATAACCAGGCAAAGACGGCCTCCAAGCTGCATGACGATTTGGTGCTGGCTTATGCCAAGCTGATGAAGCGTGCGGATTATTCGCAGCTTAATCAGTTGTACGGCGGCTCCGATCGCGTACAGATCTCCAATAACGGTTTGACCAAAAATGTGATCAACGAGAATAACGAGACGGTACGCCAGCAGAACTACACCCTGTCTACTTGGCTGACCTTTGATGACGCGGCCACGGCGGCTATGAAGCTGTCCGATAATAAGGACGCCAACGCAAACGCCACCTACACCAAGTCTGAAAAAACCAACCAGCCTATGTTTAAGACAGGCCAGGTACTAGTGGAAACCCTGCTGCAAGGCACGGTGACTGTACAGGGCACCACCACCGAGCTGTCCGAATATCAGACAGACATCAACAACAAGAAAGACGCTTTGGACGCAGCCATCAAGGGCATTGAAGTCCCGGCGGATTACACCGCGTATGACGCATTCGTGGTGGTACTGGGCACCCAGGATAAGAACGCCTTTACGGACGAATATCTGGCGCAGGCCGGCTATACGGACGGTCAGGTGAAAAATGTGTTTAAGGCACAGGAATACCAGGGCTCTCAGTCCGCTGCCGGTGCTTACAATACGGACGGTACGAATAATGACCGGGCGTATGTAGAGTACAACGGCAGTTGCTACCGCAACATCCGCCAGCCCCCTGCCGATACCGAGCAGCCCGGCCAGAAGGTACTGGACAGCACCACCAGCGCTTTGGTTACTGCGCTGAACGATGCCAACAATTCTGAAACGCTGCGCCGTCAGTTCTCTGTTACATTTCAGTATGTGGTAGACGACGCCGCGCCCATTAACGTGTTTGAGAATCAGTCTTATTTCTACGGCACCGTAGGTACCTTTACTGTACCGAAGGGCGTAGTCGGCTCCGTTTACAAGTGGTCCGTAACGGCCGGCGGCAAGGAGAAGGATGTGCTGAACTACGGCACCACCTACACTCTGCGTATGCAAAATGAGAACGCAGCCGCGGACAGCATTCTGGTAACCGCTTATTTGACTACGGATACTGCGCCTGCCGAGAATCAGGTACAGCTGTCTGTTCAGGATCAGTACAGATCCAATATTTACCAGGGCACACTGCTGCAGGATACCAATGTAACCGTATCCCAGTTGGAGCAGGTGCAGGTGGGCGACAACGCCGTTGCACTGACCGGCTCCGCGTATTACAAGTTGGCCGGCTGGCAGGTGATGGAAGGCGACAAGCCTCACAACATCAACTACGGCACTTACACTTTGGCGGAGCTGGCCAAGATTGCCGGCGGCAACCAAGTGATCCTGCGCCCGGTTTATGTGTACAACGGTCAAGATGTATTCACTGTGTCTTTGGACGGTGAGCAGTTGTGTGCCAAGGGCTACGATGTGCGTGTTACCGTTCCTAAGGCTGCCGATGCGTATGCACTGGCAGTGAAGACCGGCAGCACTTATGCCATCGCCACCTACGGCAGCGCCTATGACTTCTATATTGACGGCTCCAACAAGGAATTCTTCACAGTCAATTATCTGCCTGCAGAGAAAGACGAGCGCGGTGATGTAATCCGTGCAGCCGGGTACTATGTGACGGACGGCGGCCAGCTGGTACGGCTGGATACTGATAAGAATCGTTACAGTCTGGAGCATAAGTTCCCCACCGCATTCAGTGTTGGCATGAAGTCCAAATCTGCGGCCACCACCTTCAGCACTTACAGTGCGGCAACCACCGGTCTGCCGGCGGATGTGAAAATCACAGAGATGGGCACCCTTTACACCCGCGACGCCGCCATGGCTACCGATGCTGCGTTTACCGTAGACAGCGTACAGGCCGGCAAGAATGTTAAGATGGTAAAGGCCAAGAGCCCCATTGACTTCAGTAATCAGTTTATTCTGAATTACAAGAATGCCAATGCGGCTGCAACTGCCACTTACACCAGAGCGTATGTGAAGTTCACTTACACTTATGAAACCAAGCTTGTCACCGGCGGCACAAAGACCACAACGGTTCAATGTATTGCCTATGGTAACATTTGCGACAACAGTGCTTTCTTAGGCGCTTAATCAAAGGAGGAATTTAACATGAAAAAGCGTTATAGTACTCCTGAGATGGAGGTAGAAGCGTTCAACATCTTCACTGTATTCACCGACTCCAGCACAGGCAGCGGTGGTATTGACCAAGGCGGTGAAAATGTAGGCGACGATCCCGGCGCAAAGGGCACCGGCGGCTTTTATGACAACGATCCCACCGGGTCTTATTAAATCAAAAAAAGCAGGAGAGCAATCTCCTGCTTTTTCTTTTGCCGTGGGGTGGGGGAGATGCTGTGTTGAGACTGAGAAAATAAAATGAGCGAATCCTGTTTGTTTGCAAATCCCTCAGTCTGCACGCATGCTCGCATCCAGCTCCCTTTACAAGGGAGCCTAAGATTTTGATGCCGATCAGCCTCCCTTGTGTAAAGGGAGGTGGCAATGCCTCAGGCATTGACGGAGGGATTGTAGGGTGCGATGCCCACATCGCACCGTTTCTGTCACCCCTGTCCATTTATAATCGCAAAATGTTAATATATTATGAATAATGTAAATATACTGTGAACAAAGTGTTGACCTATCCTGTGGGAACGACTATAATATTTGCAACAAAAGAACGCAGGGCGCTGTAGGCGCAAAATACCGTTCTTTGGGGGTAATATTATGATACGATCCATGACCGGGTTCGGCCGTGCGGTGCAGGAGATTGACGGCTATGTCATCACCGTGGAGCTGAAGTCTGTTAACCACCGCTATTTTGAGTTTTCCTCTCGGGTGCCGCGGCAGTACGGCTTTATTGAGGATAAGCTTAAGTCCTTTGTAAACAGTCGGGTGTCTCGCGGCAAGGTGGATTGCTTTGTGGGCATTGAGGCGCTAAATACAGAGGCCGCCCAGGTGGCAGTGAACCACACTTTAGCCGGTGCTTACAACACCGCTTTGCAGGAGATTGCAGACACCTATGGTGCGAAGCAGGACTGGGGCGCGGCCGCTATTGCCCGCTTTCCTGATGTATTGGTTGTGCGCAAGGTAGAGGAGGACGAGGACAAGATCTGGTCCTATGTGCAGACGGTGGCAGCCGCTGCGCTGGATAAGTTTGTTGCCATGCGTGAGGTAGAGGGTGCCAAGATGAAGGCCGATGTGGCCGGGCGAGCACAGACCATTTTGGATTGTGTGGCGTTTGTGGAAGAACGCTCCCCCCAAACCGTGCGGGAATATAACGAAAAGCTGGCTGCCCGGGTGCACGAGCTGCTGGGCGATGTGACCTTGGACGAGGGCCGCTTGCTCCAGGAAATGGCCATCTTTGCGGACAAAGTGGCAGTGGCGGAAGAAACGGTGCGCCTGCGCTCCCATATTGCGCAGCTGGGCAAATTCCTGGAGGCAGAGGAGCCCATTGGCAGAAAGATGGACTTCCTTGTGCAGGAAATCAACCGGGAGGCCAACACCATCGGGTCAAAGGCCAGCGATGTAGCCATCGGCGGTAAAGTCATCGACATTAAGGCTGAAGTAGAAAAAATCAGAGAGCAGATCCAGAACATCGAATAATGCAACTGGTGAATATTGGCTTTAACAATCTTGTGAATGCGGATCGGGTGATCGCCGTTGTCAGCCCGGAGTCTGCCCCGGTCAAGCGCATTGTGCAAGATGGCAAAGCAAAAGGAACACTCATTGACGCCACCCATGGCCGCAAGACCATGAGTGTTATTATTACGGACAGTGACAATGTGATCCTGTCTTATTTGGATCTGAACAAAATTGCTGAAAAATTTTCTGCGGAGGTGCGCGATGCATTGTGAGAACAAAAAGGGCTTATTAGTTGTTTTATCCGCACCCAGCGGTTGCGGCAAGGACACGGTTTTTCGGGCCATTGAGGCACTGCGAGACGATGTGGTTGAGTCCGTTTCTGCCACCACCCGGGCGCCCCGACCTGGTGAAGTGGACGGCGTGAATTATTTTTTCAAGACCCGCGCGGATTTTGAAAAGATGATCGCGGAAGGTGGCTTCTTTGAATATGCCGAGTATTCCGGCAACTATTACGGCACCCCTATTGCCGGGGTGGAGCAGGCCATTGCCAGAGGCAAGGTTTGCTTTTTGATCATCGAGGTGCAGGGGGCAAAGAACGTAATGCGTATTTGCCCGGACTGTGTGTCCATCTTCCTGTATCCGCCGAATTTTGAGATTTTGGAGCAGCGCCTGCGCGGGCGTATGTCCGAAACGGACGAAGTGATCCGCAACCGGCTGGAAATTGCCAAAGTAGAGCTTCAGTCCCGTGACTGCTACAAATATCAGGTGCTCAATGACGATTTGGACACCGCTGTGCACGAAATCAATCATATCATCTGCGATGAACTGGCAAAGCGCAACGCAGAATAACTGCTACTGGAGGTAGAATACTATGTTTAATCCCGATTTGAAAGAAATGCTCAAGAATGTAAACAGCCGATACAGCCTGGTGGTTGGCACTGCCAAGCGCGCCCGGGAAATTCAGGACGAGGCTATTGCCAATGAGGAGCATTTGGACACCAAGACCGTATCCTTGGCTATTGACGACATCAATTCCGGTAAGTATGTGATTGAGGAGCCGGACGAACTTAAGCAGAAATAAAGTGAGCGACAAAGCAGAGAACCGACCCATTGCCACCGTGGCTGTGGAGCGCACCTTCTTTAATCTGGACAGTGACTACGATTATGCGGTGCCCCCTGCACTGGCGGATCGGGTGTGCCCGGGCGTGGCGGTAGAGGTGCCCTTTGGCAGCGGCAATCGACTGCGCCGAGGGATTGTGCTGCAAGTGTTTGTGGGGATCAATCCGGCGCTGAAAGACATTGCCCGTGTGTGCGATTACGGTACGGTGCTGGACGAGAGCCAAATTCGCCTGGCTCGGTGGATGAAAAACCGCTATTTTTGCACCACCTACGAGTGCCTGCTGCAAATGCTGCCCCGTGGGTTCGGTAAGATCGGCGTGGCAGGGGTGCGTATGGCGGAATTGACCGTCAGTCGCGGCGAAGAGCTGCCCCACTTAACGCCAAAGCAGCAGTCTGTTGCCGACCTTCTGCTGGACATTGGCAGCGCCACCGTGGAGGAGATTAAGACCCTTTGCGGCGTAGGCGATGGCGTGTTGAAAAATATGGAAAAGTGTGGCGTGCTGCGCTTTTTCAAAAAAGAGAAGTACAGAAATCCGTATGCGGATCTGCCTGCTGCCCCCAAGGCGGCGGAGATCGAACTGTCTGCCGAACAGACAAAGGCGTACCACACGCTGTCCGCTATGCTGGATGGTGACGGCGGCAGCGCGCTACTGTACGGCGTTACCGGCAGCGGCAAGACCCAGGTATATATGCGCTTGATCGACCGCGCGTTGCAGCAGGGAAAAGATACCATTGTGCTGGTGCCGGAGATCGGATTAACTCCGCAGGTGCTGGGGCTGTTCCATCAACGGTACGGCCGCCAGGTGGCGGTGCTGCACAGCGGCTTGTCCATAGGCGAGCGCAACGATGAATACCGCCGTGCTGATCGGGGAGAGGCTAAGATCGTGTTGGGCACCCGCAGCGCCGTGTTTGCGCCGTTGCACGCCCTGGGATTGATCATTATGGACGAGGAGCAGGAGCTGACATACAAGAGTGAGCGCACCCCTCGTTACCACGCCCGTGACATTGCCCGCTACCGGGCAGGGGAGAGCGGTGCGCTGTTTGTGATGGCGTCTGCCACCCCCAGTATTGAAAGCTATGCGGCGGCTAAGGCGGGAAAATATACCCTTTGTTCCCTGGAGCACAGATTTGGCAACGCTGCGTTGCCGCAGGTGCGTACCGTGGATATGAAGGGGGAGCTGCACGCCGGGCACCGTTCGCCTTTAAGCCGCACCCTGCAAAAGCAGATACAGTCCAATTTGGACGCGGGCAAGCAGACCATACTTTTGATGAACCGGCGAGGATACAATACATTCATTGCCTGCAACGACTGCGGTCATGTGATCACCTGCCCAAACTGCTCTATTTCGCTGACTTATCACAGTTATTCCAACCGGCTGATGTGCCACTATTGCGGCTATTCCAAGCCTTTGGACAATACGTGCCCGGAATGCGGCAGCCACGCGGTGCGGTACAGTGGGTTCGGCACCCAGCGGATCGAGGATGAACTGCAAGCGCTGTTTCCCGCGGCACGAATTTTGCGTATGGATGCAGACACCACCGCAGGTAAATTCAGCCACCAAAAGCTGTTTGACGCCTTTGCGTCCCACGAATATGATATTTTGGTGGGCACCCAAATGGTGGCTAAGGGGCTGGATTTTGACGATGTGACCCTGGTGGGTGTGGTGAATGCGGATAATGCGCTGTATGACGAAAATTACCTGAGTCACGAGCGTGCATTTGACCTGATCACCCAGGTGGTGGGGCGCAGCGGACGGCGAGACGCTACCGGCATGGCTGTGATTCAGACCATTGATCCCTGCAATCCGGTGATCGACTTGGCAGCACGGCAAGACTACCCGGCTTTTTTTGAGACGGAGTATGCTCTGCGGCGTATTTTGACCTATCCGCCGTTTTGCGATATTTACGGCGTGTTCTTTATCAGCGAAGACGAGAACGCGGCGGCGCTGGCAGCCAAGGCCTTTTTTGACACGCTGGTGCTCGAGAATAAAGAACAGCAGCAAAAGCTGATTGTACTTGGTCCCTCACCGGCAAGAATATCAAAAATCAGCAATACCTATCGGTATCGGCTGGCAATTAAGTGTAAAAATTCAAAATCTGTTCGCAATTTGCTCATGCAGGTGTTAAAAGCCACTGTTAAAATGAAAGAACTGCGAAAGGTGCAGATTTCCATAGATTTGAACCCCATTGACTTGGGTTAGGAGAAAAAATGGCATTACGGAATGTAGTAAAATACGGCGATCCAATCTTAAGAAAAAAGAGTCGCACGGTGGAAGTGTTTGACCGGCGTATCGCCACCTTGGTGGAGGATATGTTTGAGACCATGTATAAGGACAACGGCGTAGGTTTGGCTGCGGTGCAGGTAGGCATTCTCAAGCGTATTGTGGTCATCGATTGCGGCGACGGCCCGGTGGAACTGATTAACCCGGAAATCGTAAAGACCGAGGGTGAGCAGTGCGGTCAAGAGGGCTGCCTGTCCCTGCCCGGTCGGTACGAGACGGTGCGCCGCCCCCAAAAGGTACAGGTGAAAGGCCAGGACCGAGAGGGCAAATGGCATGTTTATACCGGCGAGGACCTAAAGGCCCGGGCATTTTGTCATGAGATCGACCACCTGGACGGTGTGCTTTTTATTGACCGTATGGATAAAACAGTAAAGAAGGACTAAGATGCAAACGCTGCGTATCGTATTTATGGGCACGCCGGATTTTGCCGTGCCGTGCCTGCAAACTCTGCTGGAAAGCCCCCACAGCGTGGTGGGTGTGTTTACCCAGCCGGATAAGCCACAGGGGCGCAAAATGGTGCTGACTCCGCCACCGGTGAAGGTGCTGGCTGCGGAGAACGGCGTGCCGGTTTTTCAGCCGGAGAAGATGAAAGACCCGGCCACTTTGGAGCAGTTAAAAGTACTGGATCCGGATTTGATCGTGGTGGTGGCATACGGGCGCATTTTACCCCGGGCGGTATTGGAATTGCCCAGGTATGGCTGTATCAATGTGCACGCCTCGCTGCTGCCTAAATATCGAGGCGCGGCGCCCATTCAGTGGGCCATCTTAGACGGCGAAACAGAGACCGGCGTGACCATTATGCAAATGGACGCAGGACTGGACACCGGCGATATGCTGCTGGTCAAGAAAACACCCATTGACCCGGAGGAAACGGCGGAAATGCTGTTTGAACGGCTGTCGGCTTTAGGCGCACAGGCGCTGGCAGAGATTTTACCCAGATTGGACGATCTGCACCCGGTGCCCCAACCGGCAGGGGATTTTGGTTATGCCAAAATGATCTCCAAGTCTATGAGTCCCTTGGATTGGAACCGCTCGGCAGCACAGCTGCACGATCAGGTGCGGGGGCTGTATTCCTGGCCCTGCGCCACCACGACCATTGGCGGCAAGACGGTGAAGGTGCTGTCTGCTCGCCTAAGCGAACAAAAGGGGAGCACCCCCGGTGCGGTGATCGAGAGCAAGGGCAAATTGGTTGTTGCCTGCGGGGATGGCGGCGGTTTGGAACTGCTGACCGTGCAGCCCCAGGGGAAGAAAGCCATGGATGCCAAGGCCTTTTTGGCTGGGCACCCGGTGGCGGTAGGTACTGTTTTAGGAGCGTGATTTTATGAACGCCTATATGCTTTATTACGCAACCGGGGTCATTATGATCCCGGTCCTGCTGTTTTCTTTTTATTGTCAAATCAAGGTGAAGCGGGCTTTCCGTCGGTACAGCAGCGTGCACGCCATGTGCGGCATGACCGGCGCCCAGGCGGCGGCGCGACTGTTGCAACTAAACGGCATTACCGATGTGCAAATTCGCCAGATCGGCGGCACCCTCACCGATTATTACGACCCGAAGAATAAAGAAATTTGTCTGTCCGGCGATGTGTATAACGCCACCTCTGTGGCGGCCATCGGCGTTGCCTGTCATGAGGCGGGCCACGCCTGCCAGCACGCACAGGGCTATGCACCGCTAAAGATTCGTAACGCTGCCATTCCTGCCACCCGCATCGGTTCCTCTTTGGGTATTCCGCTGGTGCTGCTGGGCATGGTATTTACCTGGCGGCCGCTGATTATGGTGGGTATTGTGTTGTATGCCTTAGTGGCGCTGTTCCAGCTGCTGACTTTGCCGGTGGAGTTTAACGCTTCTCGCCGGGCCTTGCAGACCATTGAAAGCAATCAATTTTTAACCGAACAGGAGTACCGGGGTGCGAAGAAAGTGCTGACGGCTGCTGCCCTTACCTATGTGGCGGCGCTGGCCTCTGCGCTGGCTACTTTGCTGCGGCTGCTGCTCCTGGCAGGACGAAGCGATGACCGTTAAATCTCCGCGCTTAGCCGCGTTTGAAACCCTATATAAAATTCAACAGGAGAGCGCCTATTCCAATCTTTCTCTCGACCATTTACCTGTGGCCAACGGGCAGGAACGGGCTTTTGCCACGGCTTTGGTGCGGGGCGTATTGGAACGGCAAATCACTTTGGACGCTTTGGTGGATAAATTCACCACCGGGCGATTAAAGCCCAAGGTGCGGGTGCTATTGCGTATGGGCGCCTACCAGGCGCTGTATATGGACAAGGTGCCTGTGCCTGCTGCGGTAAATGAAACGGTGGAACTGGCAAAGACGGTGGGCCAAGGTTATTATGGCCGTATGATCAATGCGGTACTGCGGCAGATCGCAGCGGATCCGGATTTGCCGGATACGCCCATGCTCCGCTATTCTGTGCCGCAGCCCCTGCTGGCTATGTGGCAAAAGACCTATGGAGCGGATGCTACGGCGGCGTTCCTGCCTTATATCAACGGTCGTGCGCCATTATTTTTGGTGCCCAATCCCTTGTTTGTGACGCCCGGTCAGTTGCAGGAGATGTTGGCAAATGAAGGCGTGCAAGCCCGTCTGCTGCCGGAGAAAGTACTGACAGTGGACGACGGCTTTGATGTGGAACGCTCAGCCGCTTTTCAAAAAGGTTATTTCCATGTGCAGGATTTGTCCTGCTACCTGGCCTGCGCTGCCTTGCAGGTGCGCCCGGGTCTGACGGTGCTGGATGTGTGTGCCGCACCGGGGGGTAAATCCTTTACTTTGGCGGAACAGATGAACAATACCGGCCGCTTGATCGCCTGTGATCTGCACCCCCACCGGGTGGAGCTGATCCGCAGCGGTGCCCGGCGGTTACACCTGGACTGTATAGAATCCCGCGTGCAGGACGCTACGTTGCATAGCCGGGACCTTCCGGCAGCAGACGCCATTCTTTGCGATGTGCCCTGTTCCGGTTTTGGCATTCTCCGCCGCAAGCCGGAAATCCGCTATAAAGAATTAGACAGTATCAAGGATTTGCCTGCCTTGCAGCTTTCCATTTTGCAGACGGCAGCCACTTACTTAAAACCCGGCGGGCGACTGGTGTATTCCACCTGCACCCTCCACAAAAAAGAGAACGAAAAGGTTGTGTCGGCATTTCTTGACCGGCACAGCGCCTTTTTCCTGACGGCGGAATGTACTCGCTTTCCGTGTGAACAGGGCAGCGACGGCTTTTATTACGCCGCTTTGGAGAGACAGGCATGAAAGAGGACATCAAAAGTTTATCTTATCCGGCACTTTGCCAGCGGTTTGGGGACCTTGGGCTGAAGCACTTTCGTGCCGATCAGGTGTACGCTTGGCTACACAAGGTGGGTGTGCAGGACTTTGAGGAGATGACCAATCTGTCCAAGGATCTTCGGAGCAAACTGGACGAACGGTTTACCATTCCCGCCTGCCGAATCGAGGAAAAATATGTTTCTGCCGTGGACGATACGGTGAAATATCTGTTTCGTTTGAACGATGGAGAGTATGTAGAGTCCGTGGTGATGCACTATAACTACGGCTACACCATTTGCGTGTCCAGCCAGGTGGGGTGCAAAATGGGCTGCACCTTCTGTGCGTCTACTCTGGCCGGTTTTCAGCGGAATTTGCTGCCGGCGGAGATTGAGAGTCAGGTGCACGCTGCCCAGAAGGACCTGGGCTGTCGCATATCTCATATTGTGATGATGGGCATTGGCGAGCCGTTGGATAATTATGATAATACCATTTCGTTTTTACATACGGTCAACGACCCTCGGGGGCTGAATATTAGCCTGCGCAATATTACCATTTCTACTTGTGGGTTGGTGGATCGTATTTACGATTTGATGCAAGAGGATTTGCCGGTGACGTTGACGCTTTCCCTGCACGCGCCCAATGATGAAATCCGCTCCCGCACCATGCCGGTGAACGCCCGGTGGGGCGTGGACGCTACCTTGCGGGCTATGGCAGCTTATGCGGAGAAAACCTCGCGCCGGGTGTCTTTTGAATATACTTTGATCCACAATGTAAACGACCGACCGGCCCATGCCATGGAATTGGCGGCGCGGCTGCGGGGGATGCTTTGCCATGTGAACCTGATTCCGGTGAACGATGTGGCGGAGCGGGGCAATGTGCGATCCAGTCAAAAAGACATTCAAAACTTTCAAAGCATATTGAAAAAACAGGGAATAAATGCTACAATAAGAAGAACTTTAGGTCATGATATCAATGCCTCTTGCGGGCAGCTTCGCAGATTGAAGAAACGAGGTGATCAGATTGAACATGGTTGCTAAAACCGACCGGGGGCGGATCCGTGAGTCCAACCAGGACGCCTATTTTGTGGGCGAAATGCCGGATGGCACGGCCTTTGCCGTGGTGTGCGACGGTATGGGCGGCGCAGCCGGCGGCAATATTGCCAGCTCACTGGCGGTGCAGGTGATCAGCAGCAAGATCAATGCGTCTTACCACCCCAATATGCGGGACAGCTCCATTTGCAATATGCTGGAGTCGGCGCTGTCTGCCGCCAATGTGGAAGTGTATGATCTGGCACGGGAAAAGGCGGATCTTCGGGGTATGGGCACCACAGTGGTGTGTGCCGTCATTCGTGGCGGCCAGGCGTTTATCGCCCATGCCGGGGACAGCCGCGCGTATCTCTTTTCTGCCGATGGCTTGCAGCAGGTGACTACGGATCACAGTATGGTGCAGGATCTGCTGGAGAGCGGCAAGATCACCCCGGACGAGGCAAAGCACCACCCCAATAAGAATATCATCACCCGTGCCATCGGGGTAGACAGTGCCATTAAGATTGACTTTGACCAGATCGACTTTAGCGACGGCCAGGTGCTACTCCTGTGTACGGACGGCCTTTCCAACTATGTGGACAATGACGAGATGGTCAGCGCCATCAGTGACGGTCAGTATTATGCTTATGCGGATCGACTGGTGCAGCAGGCCAACAAAAACGGCGGCGGTGATAATATTACCGTTGTTGCCATCAGCAATTAAGCGGAGTGAACAAATATAATGGATAATTATGTAGGAAAACGCTTAGACGGCAGATATGAAGTGCAGGAGATCATCGGCGTAGGCGGTATGTCCGTTGTTTATAAAGCCTATGACAATGTGGATGACCGCATTGTGGCGGTGAAGATCCTAAAGGACGAGTTTTTGCAAAATGACGACTTTGTGCGCCGGTTCAAGAACGAGTCCAAGGCCATTGCCGTTATGTCCCACCCCAATATCGTAAAGGTGTACGATGTGAGCTTTGGCGAGAAGCTCCAGTACATTGTGATGGAGTATGTGGACGGCATTACCTTAAAGGAATATATACAAAAGCAGGGGGCCATCACCTGGAATGACGCCCTGTACTTTACTACGCAGATTTTGCGTGCGTTGCAGCACGCCCATGACAAGGGTATTGTGCATCGGGACATTAAGCCTCAAAATATTATGCTGCTGGCTGACGGTCATATTAAGGTGACAGACTTTGGTATTGCCCGCTTCTCCCGCAGCGAGACCAAAACTTTAACGGAAAATGCCATTGGCTCTGTGCATTATATCAGTCCGGAGCAGGCGAAGGGCGAGTTTACTGACGAACGGGCGGATATTTATTCTCTTGGCGTGGTACTCTATGAGATGCTGGCCGGTTGTGTGCCTTTTGATGCAGACAGCGCCGTGTCTGTGGCCCTAATGCAGGTGCAGGCGGACGCCAAGCGGCTTATTGACATCAACCCGGATATTCCCCGGGGCGTGGAGCAGATCTGTGCCCACGCTATGGAGAAGAACCCGGCCAATCGCTACCAGTCCGCAACGGAAATGCTCTTTGATGTGGAGGAGGTCATCAAGAACCCGGCCACCACATTTGACTATTCCTATTTTGTGGACGAGGAGCCTACTAAATATGTGATCAAGACGGTGGATCACACGGAGAAGCCCCAGCCGGATTTGCGATCCGAGCCGGAACAGCCGGTGGTGGAGGAAGACCCCAAGCGCAAGGGCAAGATCGTCGGCGCTGTGATCGCCGGTATGCTGGTGCTTGCAGCAGCTATTGTACTGTTGGTGATGGGCCTTACCGGTTCGCTGAACACCAAGTCTATGAAGTTGGAGAACTTTGTGGGTCAGTCCTATGACACCATCGTCAGCTCCAACCAGTACGATTATGTTTTTGTACAGGAAAGCAAGGAGAGCGAGGATGCTGACCCGGGCACGGTGCTGGAGCAAAAACCGGCAGCCGGTGAGCGGGTGATGAAGGGCAGCACAGTGACCCTTGTGGTGGCCCAGACGCCCGGTGGCATTCAGGTGCCCAACTGCTACGGCCTTGGTGAGGATATGGCCAAGAAAGAGTTGGCCTCCGAGGGACTGAACAACTACACCGTAACGACCATCTCCAGCGAGACGGTAAAAGAGGGTCAGTGCGTATATACCAGCCCCAAGGCAGGGGATTTGGTGGCTGCGGACCAAACGGTGACCATTTATATCAGCTCCGGCCCCAGCACGACCCAAAAGGTGCTGCTGACTGTGCCGGATGTGCGTGGACTGAACCAAAGCGATGCCCGCAGCTTTTTGGAGAAGAGCGGGTTTGAGAATGTGCAGATTTCTACCGAAGACAGCAATCTGCCCAAGGATACGGTGATCAGCCAGACCCCCGGTCAGGGTGAGGCGGCGGAGCCGTCGGCTGCCATCAAGCTGGTGGTGTCCACCGGTGTAGTGTCTACCGACCCGGCGGCACAGGCGGTGAAGTTGCAGGTAACGGTGCCGGATACCGGCAAGCACAGCACCCTGAACATCTATGTGGATGGGGAACTGCAATTTACCAAGAGCGAGAGCCTGGACGGCGGCCAGCGTACCTTTAACCTGCAAGTGTCTTACGGTGCCCGGGTGGAGATCGAGGTGGAACTGGGCGAGGTGTCTCAGCGCCAGACTGTAAAGGCAGACAAGGCCAAAACGGTGCGTATGAACTTTAACGACAAGACGGACACCACAGTACCCGACGGGACGGACTGATATGGCAGTAACAGGCAGAATTCACAAAGGGATCGGCGGTTTCTATTATGTAGAAACCGCCGATGGATTATATGAGTGCAAGGCGCGGGGCGCCTTTCGCAAGCAGCGGATCACCCCATTGGTTGGGGATCGGGTGGAGATTACCGTGAACGCGCAAGGGGAGAATACCATTGACACTATTTTGCCTCGCAAAAATGAATTGCGCCGGCCGCCGCTGGCCAATTTAGATCGGCTCTTTATTGTGTCGTCTTTGGTAGATCCGGAGATCCGTACCGTGCAGATCGATAAGCTGACGGTGCTGGCGGCGCAAAAGGGCATTGATTGTGTGATCGTGCTCACCAAGGCGGATTTGGCAGAGAACTGGCAGCAGTACGCCGACATTTACAAAACAGCCGGTTACCCAGTGGTGCTGTGTAACGCCCGCTCCGGCGCAGGGGCAGACGAATTGCCGGCGCTGATCTCCGGCAAGTTGTGCGCGTTTACCGGCAACAGTGGCGTGGGCAAGTCCACGCTGCTGAACCGTCTGTGCCCGGACTTGGCGCTGGAAACCGGCGAGACCAGCAAGAAGTTGGGGCGTGGTCGCCACACCACCCGGCACTGCGAACTGTACCCGGTGGCCGGTGGCTGGGTAGCAGATACCCCCGGTTTTTCTGCACTGGAACTGGAGCGGGACGCGGAGATCGACAAGGACGAATTGCCCGGTTGCTTTCCGGATTTTCGCCCTTATTTGGGGGATTGCCGCTTTAATAGCTGCACCCATGTGGCAGATAAGGGTTGTGCCGTGTGCGCCGCCGTGGAGCGGGGCGAGATCAGCGAAAGTCGTCACAACAGTTATGTTGAATTTTATAATCAGGTAAAGGATATTAAAAAATGGGAACGGAAATAAAGCGGTGCCTGATTGTCAGCGGCGCGCCGGAGGCGGATATTGCCTACATAAAGCCGTTGTTGCCTGGCGCTTTTGTGGTGGCAGCGGACAGCGGGTATCAAAAGTGCCGTCGCTTGGGTGCAGAGCCGGATATTGTGGTTGGGGACTTTGATTCTTCACCGGTGCCGGAGCACACCAAGGAACTGATCATGATGCCCGCGCATAAGGACGATACGGACACCTTGGCGGCCATAAAGATCGCCATGGAGCGCGGCTATACCCACCTGATTCTGGTGGGCGCTATTGGCAACCGCTTTGACCATTCCTTCTCCAATGTGGCGAACTTGGCCTATTGCCTGGACCGCGGTGTGCAGGCGGAAATTATTACCCCGAATGAAAAGCTTTTTATCTCTGACGGCCCTTTTTCCTTTAGCGGGGCGGGCTACGGTTATTTCTCCCTGTTTGCCTTTGGCGGTGTGTGCCGGGGACTGACCATTCGGGGCGCCGAGTGGGAACTGACGGACTATGACCTGAACCCGGCCACCTCCATGTGCCAAAGCAATGAGGTGCGGGGCGGGGAATGTTCCATTTCCTTCCGGGAAGGCCGACTGCTGACGGTGCTCAGTAACGATCTGCAACTGCGCGCATAGTATGGTGTAAATACAGCAGTTGTGGGGTGTTCGGTGTGAAAAAGATGTGTAGGCGTGATTTTTTGTGGATCGCATTCGGTGCGGGACTGGTGATCGCCTGTTGCTGCCCCACCATTTGGGTCACCCGCATTTTGGCCATCGCCGTCATCGTCCTGGGCATTATCTGCTGTAAACGCTAAAAGGAGGGCCATTATGCAAGTGATCGTACTGGATCGCCCAAAGGTGTTGGCGCCGCTGCTGCGCGTCGTCTTTAAGATCAAAAAAGTAAAGCCGGAAACCTAAATCTAACATAGAAAAAAGACTTCGTTATCACATGGTAACGAAGTCTTTTTTTATTGGGTAACATTTTTCTTTGGTGTGCATAGACGGGGGTGCGGGCGCATAGATATTACCAGTAACTGTAAGGAGATGTTGCAATGGAAACGGAAAAGACCTTTGCCGACAGCAAGCGCACGGTTTGTTTGGGCACGGGAGAAGCAAAGTTTGAAGTGGAATACCAGGAGAGTCTGCCCCAATACTGTGAAGATGTGGAGCGGGTGGTACGGTGCGTGTGCAGCCATGCGGTGACGGACTATGAATATGCCTCCGGCAGCTTAAGGGTGACAGGGCGCAGCCGCATTTCATTGGTGTATATCTCCACTTCCGGGTGCTGTTTGTCCGCCGCGTTTGAGGAGCGGTTCACTAAAAACATTGACGCACCGGTGACGGACGCCTTTGCCTTTGCCCAGGTGCACACTTGTACGGACTTTACCAACTATCGGCTGATCAATCAGCGCAAGTTAGAGGTGCGTTCCGGGCTGCAAGTCCACACACAGGTCTTTGCCTATATGGAACAGAGCCAGTTGACTGACTGTTGTGGTGCCATTTTACGCCAAGCAGACGCCCAGTGCCTGGAGGTGCTGGATGCCGGACTGTTCTCCTGCGACTTTGACGAGAAGTTCGCCATCGGCCAGCACAACACCAATATCTCTGTGTTGATCCACACCGGTGCCTTTGCGGTGATTGACGAGGTGCGCGCCATTGCCGGCAAAATGCTGGTGAAGTGCCGAGCTGAGTTGTGCGTGGTATATGAAAACACAGAACATAACACGGAGAAATGCTGCTTTACCGTGCACAGCAGTAAAATCGTGGATGTGGCCGGTATGACCGAGGACAGCCATGCCTTTGCACAAGTGAAGATCGGTTCTCTGTTTGTAAAGCCGGTACCGGACGAAAATAACGACTTGCGCCGATTGGAGATCGCCGGAGCCTTTTGTGTGTCCTACACGGCCGCCCTGGTCAGCGATACCCAACTGGTGACAGATGCCTATGCCATTGCCTATGACGCCCGGGTACAGACCGGCACGGTTCCGCTGCTGCGGGATCCGCAATTCTTCTATGACGGCAAGACATTGTCCGCCGACCTGAGCTTTGAGGATACGGAGATTGCAGAAATTCTGGATTTATCCCTTGCTATGCAGGAGGCGCGGGTGCAAAACGGCCTGCTGCTGGTGGAGGTGGGCTACGGTGTGGCCTACTACGATGTGAGCGGCAATCTATGTTGTAAGGACGGCGTGACCCGGCTGCAACTGGCGTTGACAGATGACAAGTACGCCGGATTTGTAGGTGCCGGTCTGCAATCCTTTGATTATATCTTACAGTCGGCCAACCGTATTGAACTGCGGGTGAATATAGAGTACAGTGCTTGCCTGTACACCCAGGCGGAGATGCAGACGGTGACCGATGTGGAGCTGCAACCCTGCACTGCCGGTGAGTCGCCGGTGCTGACATTGTACTTTGCCGCCAAGGATGAGAGCCTGTGGGACATTGCCAAAAAATTCCGCTCCCGCACCGAGCTGATTCAGCAGGAAAATCAACTGACAGAAGATGTACTTCGCCAACAAACCATTCTTTTGATTCCGGGAGTGTGAGCAAATGAATCAACAGATTTACAGCGATATCGCTCTCCGAACGCAGGGTGATATTTATATCGGCGTGGTGGGACCGGTACGCACAGGCAAATCCACTTTTATCAAGCGGTTTATGGACACCATGGTGATCCCCAATATTGACGGAGAGTACCAGCGGGAGCGGGCCACGGACGAATTACCCCAGTCCGCTGCCGGGCGTACCATTATGACCACGGAGCCAAAATTCGTGCCGGAGGAAGCGGTGACCCTGCATTTGACGGATCACACTACCTTCCGTGTGCGACTTGTGGACTGCGTAGGCTACATTGTGCCCAGTGCTGTGGGCTACATTGAGGAGGAGCAGCCCCGGATGGTGCGCACGCCCTGGTATGAGGAAGAAATACCTTTTAACATGGCGGCGGAGATCGGCACGAAAAAAGTGATTACCGAGCACTCCACAATTGGTTTGGTCGTTACGACGGACGGCACCATTACTTCTATTCCCAGAGCGGAGTATGAAGAGGCAGAGGAGCGGGTGATCGAGGAGCTGAAATCCTACGGTAAGCCCTTTGTGGTGCTGCTCAATTCGGAGACGCCCACAGCCGCGGGAACGGTCGCTTTGGCAGCAGAACTAACGGAAAAATACGGCGTGCCGGTGTTGGCGGAGAACTGCATGGAAATGGACGCCGAGGCATTCCATGCGGTGCTGCAAAAGGTGCTGTATGAATTTCCCATCAGCTCCGTGCAACTGCTGATGCCCGGGTGGATCAAGTGTCTGGACGATCAGGATCCTTGGAAAACGGAGCTGTTCGCTGCGGTACAACAGGACTGCCACAGTTTGTCCACCATTGACAGTGTGAAGTCGTTTATTGCCGCCTTGGCAAAGGTCTCGCGGATTGAAAGCGTACAGGTGCGGCGATTGGATCTGTCTACCGGCGATGTGCAGCTGGATGTGCAGGTGGACCACAGTTACTTTTATCAGGTGTTGTCTGAGAAATGCGGCCTGACCATTGCCAACGAACGCCAGTTGATGGAACAGATCTTGCAGCTGGTAACAGTCAAGCAGCGGTTTGCACGGTTTGAGCAGGCGCTGGCGGATGTGGAGAATAGCGGATACGGTATTGTAATGCCCGCCATGGATGAGATGCATCTGGATGAGCCGGAAATTATGAAACAGGGTGGCCGCTACGGTGTAAAGCTACGAGCACAGGCGCCTTCCATTCATATGATCCGCTGCAATACGTACACAGAAGTGGCACCCATTGTGGGCAGCGAAAGCCAGTCCCAGGAGTTGGTTATGTACCTGCTCAAAGAGTTTGAACAGGACCCGGCAGCTATTTGGAACACCAATTTGTTTGGTAAGCCGCTGTTGGATCTGGTGAACGAGGGGCTGAATAACAAGCTTTACCGTATGCCGGAGGACGCCCGCAACAAGTTCAGAGAGACCATCGAGCGGGTGATCAACGAGGGATGCAGCGGGCTGATCTGTATTATTCTTTAACAAAGAAAAACAAAAAAACGGAGCCGTTTGGCTCCGTTTTTACCATCAATAAAAATAAAATTTGGCTTCCAGTACCAAGGCCAGCGCTGCTTGCAGTAGAATGAATACCGGCAGGGTGATCATGAATTTCTTATGTCGGGTCTTGTGGCGGATCAGGTGCATGGTAATGTACTCACCCACAGCACCGCCTAAAAGCGCCACGAACAGCAGCGTATCCTCCGGCACGCGCCATTTGCCTTTTTTGGCGCGGACCTTGTCGCTGACGGTCAGCACGACGGCAAGCAGGTTGGTGCCCACCAACCAAAGCAGCGCGAACTGGTACAGGCTCACGCTTGCTTTTCCGGCTTAAAGGGCTTTAAGTCCTTTAGGTCAAAGTTGCCGATGGACAGGGGAGAACCCTTTTTGAAATCATCGCCCTTTTTCTCGTCTACACCAAAGACGGCGGCGCAGTTGGGACACACCAAAAAGTACACCGTTTGGCATTCCAGGGGCAGCGGCAGCTTTACGGCAATGCGGCGCTCAAAGTTGGAAAACACGCCAAAATGCCCTTTTTTGCCGCACTGGGGACAGGTGAGCTCCACCGTCTCGCCGCGTGCTTTAATGCGATTATCTGTACCTAATCTGTATTCCATAACATCACCTATGCTTATTTTACAATATTTTTAGAAAGTGTCAAGTATGAAGAAAGTATTCCTCTCTCTTTTCTGCCTGGTACTGCTGTGCGGATGCACGGTAAACAAACCGGCGCAAATCGAGACCACAACGGCGCCGGACACGGCCGCTGCCGGAGAACTGACCGTGCGAAGCGTGTGGATCACCTACTACGAGCTCCAGGCCTTTACCGGCAAATACGATACCGGCGGCGACTTTTACAGCGCCGTATCAAAGGCTTTTGCTCAGTTGCAAAGGCGGGGCTTTACGGCGGTCACCGTGCAGGTGCACCCCTGCGCAGACGCCTTTTATCGGTCCAAATACTTTCCGGTCAGCGTCTACTGCTTTGGCAAAGCGGGCGGGGAACTAAAATACGACCCATTGGAACTTCTGTGCAAGGCGGCGCACGAAAATCAACTGAAAATCGAAGCCTGGTTCAACCCTTACCGGGTAAGCCAGCAGGATAAGATCGACAAACTCAGCGACGATAACATTGCTAAAAAGTGGTATAAGGAGAAAAACGGCAATGTGGTGATCGTGAATCAAAAAATCTACTTTAACCCGGCGTCCAAAGCGGTGCAAAAACGCATTGTGGCCGGCGTGCGGGAAATTGTGAAAAACTACCCGGTAGACGGCATCCATTTTGATGATTACTTTTACCCGGATACCGATAAGAAAATTGACGCTAAGCAGTATGCTGCCTACTGCGCAGACGGCGGCAACCTGTCTTTAGGCGACTGGCGGCGCAGCCGGGTGAATGACCTGATCCGTGCTGTTTATAAAGCTGTGAAAGAAGAAAATCAAAGCTGTACCTTTGGCATCAGCCCGGCGGCGGGCATTGCCAATGATCGGGACAGTTTGTACGCCGATGTGGAGACCTGGGCAACCCAAAAGGGCTACTGCGATTATCTGTGTCCCCAGGTGTACTTCGGCTTTCTTAACGATACCCTGCCGTTTATGAAAACGGTGAAAGACTGGCGGGATTTGGTTACCGCCTGTGATCTTTATATCGGCCTGCCGCTGTATAAATGCGGCAAGGCAGACGCCTACGCCGGGCGGGGCAAAGGCGAATTCCGGGAAAATAAGAATATGATCTTTCGCCAAATTCAGTTTATCCGCCAAATTCCGGCGGTAAAGGGCTTTTATGTGTTTTCCTATGGCTATCTATCCGACGACAGCGTAGGGGAGGAGGTCAGCGGCCTTTACTCTGCTATGCAGTGATCGGCGTTTTCTACTCCGGTAATGGTCACTTCCACCAGATCGCCGATGTGCAGATCCCGACGGTGGATGGTCACCGGTACATAATTGCGGGTGTAGCCGCTGTAGGTACCGTTTGATTGTTGCTGCTCTACCAGCACCTGCGCTTTTTGACCCACCAGACCGTCAAAATAGGCCTCACGCAGCTTGTCTGTCTCTGCAATCAACTTTTTTGCGCGGCGTTCCTTCTCCTGCCGAGGTACGCTGTCGCCCCGTTTAGAGGCGGCTGTGCCCTCTCGCTGAGAGTAGGGGAATACATGTACCTTTTCAAACCCGATCTTCTTTGCAAAGGCCAGGCTCTCTTCAAAATCGGCTTCTGTTTCTTCATGAAAGCCGGTCATCATGTCCGTGGTCAAAGTGGCACCCGGGAATGCGGCACGCAGCTTGCGGCACAGGTCTGCATATTCATCCGCCGTGTAGTGGCGGTTCATGGATTTTAAGGTTTTGGTGCAGCCGCTTTGCAGGGAGATGTGGAACTGGGGACAGAATTTTTCTATCTTTGCCAGCCCGGCAATCATGCGGTCGGTGATATGGTCCGGCTCCAGAGAGCCCAGGCGCACCCGGGCAATGCCGGGGGTACGGTCGCAAATGGCAACAGCGTCCAGCAGGTCAAAATCCTGCCCCTTGCCGTAGGCGGACAGGTTGATGCCTACCAGTACGATCTCTTTAATGCCGTGGGCAGCCAGGTCCTGCACTTCTTTTTCCAGGTCCGCCGGCGCCTTGGAGCGCACACGCCCCCTGGATTTGGGGATAATGCAGTAGGAGCAAAACCGGTCACAGCCGTCCTCAATTTTTACAAAGGCGCGCACGCGCTGCCCAAAGCCGCTGATGGCGCAGGGGGCAAAGGGGTCGCCGGTTTGGTGGGCGTTAATGTCCACAATGCGGCTTTTTTCTGTATGATACCGGTTGATGATGGAAAAAATATCACCGTCGCTCTTGTTAGAGAATACAATGTCTGCGTCCAGCTGGGCCTTGGCCTCCTCCGGGAACGCCTGGGGCATACAGCCGGTGAGAATCACCGTTGCGCCCGGGTGACGGCGCTTAAAGCGGCGCACGCTTTGGCGGGTCTTTTGGTCCGCAGTGGCGGTTACCGTACAAGAGTTGACGATGTAGTAGTCCGCTTCCTGATCCGGGGACACAATCTCAAAACCGGCGCTGCGGAGCAGCTCGGCCATATATTCACTTTCATACTGGTTGACCTTGCAGCCAAGGGTGTAAAAAGCAGCTTTCATATCTATTACGCTCCAATCCACGACATTATAGCATAAAGCCGGTGGGGGAGCAAGATTTTTAGCGCAAACAATGAGGTGGTTTGATGAAAAGAATCGGAACATTTTTGCTGGCTTTGATGCTGGCGTTGGCAGTGCCTGCGCCCTGCTTTGCCGCTGTGGATGAAAAGACGGTAGAGGCACCCAGCGCCGTGCTGGTAAGCGCAGATACAGGGGCTGTGCTCTTTGAGAAGAATGCCCACGACAGGCGCTCCCCGGCGTCGGTCACGAAGCTGATGACCATGCTGCTGGTGGCGGAAGCCTTGGACACCGGCAAGATTAAACTGACGGATACAGTCACCGGCAGTGCCAACGCAGCCTCCAAGGGCGGCTCCCAAATCTGGCTGGAAGTGGGGGAACAGATGACAGTGGAGGAACTGCTGAAGGCGGTGGTGATCGCTTCCGCCAATGACGCCTGTACGGCGCTGGCAGAGTTCGTAGCCGGGTCGGACGGCGCCTTTGTGCAGTGTATGAATGCCCGTGCCAAGGAATTGGGGCTGCAAGATACCCATTTTGAGAACTGCACAGGGCTGGATGATACGGCCAAAAATCATTTTTCTTCTGCTTACGACCTGGCAGTGATTGCAAGGGAAGTGCTGCGTCACAACTGGATCACCAAGTATACTACCGTGTGGCTCGACAGTCTGCGGGACGGCAAAACGGAACTGAATAATACCAATAAACTGGTTAACACTTATGACGGCATTACCGGGCTAAAAACCGGCACCACAGAGAAGGCGGGTTTTTGCCTGTGCGCTACTGCCCGGCGGGACGGTATGCAGCTGATCGCCGTGGTGCTGGGCGCCAAGACTAGCGAGCAGCGCTTTTCCGCTGCGACGGCTCTGCTGGACAGCGGCTTTGCGGATTATCGCCTGGTGACTCTGTCCGCAGACCCGAAGAAAATCACCCAAATTACCGTGAAAAACGGCGTGCAAAAAATCCTGAACCCTGCCGTGCCTGCAAAACAGCAGTTGCTTTGTGCCAAAGGCAGCGGTGATCCCACTTATGAATATAAGTTAAAAAGGACGGTGGATGCGCCTGTGCGCAAGAACACCAGAGTGGGCACCGTGAAAGTCAAACTGGACGGAAAAATGGTGGCGGAACTGCCGGTGTATGCCGGGATAAATATCGACAAAACCGCCTTTTGGTCGGTTTTTGTCCGCTTTTTAAGGACATTTTGAAAATAAGTGTTGAAAAATCTGCCTTGTTGTTGTAAAATGAGGATTTGAAATTCCAAGAAGAATGGAGATAAAATGATGGCAGTTAAATTTAACAGTAATTTTGCTGAAACTTTTGTCAGCAAGGCGGATATTCAGGCGCTGGAGCCCCAGGCTGCGGCTGCGCAAAAGACCCTGATGGACGGTACCGGTGCCGGTAACGACTTTTTGGGTTGGGTACATCTGCCCACCGATTATGACAAAGAGGAGTTTGCTCGCATTAAAAAGGCGGCTTCTTACATTCAGAAGAATGCGGATGTACTGATCGTGATCGGTATCGGCGGCTCTTATCTTGGCGCCCGTGCCGTAATTGAGGCACTGAAGTCCCCCAATTACAACCTGCTGGCTAAGGATACCCCGCAGATCTTCTTTATCGGCAACTCCATCAGCCCGGAGATGCTGAATGAGACCGTGGCTCTTTGTGAGGGCAAGGATATTTGCGTGAATGTGATCAGCAAGAGCGGCACCACCACGGAGCCGGCTATCGCTTTTCGTGTGTTCCGTGAGATGGTCAACAAGAAGTACAGCGCAGAGGAGGCAGCAAAGCGCATTTTCTGCACCACCGACCAGTCTAAGGGTACCTTAAAGGCTTTGGCAGATGCAGAGGGCTATGAGACCTTTGTGGTGCCGGATAATGTGGGTGGCCGTTACAGCGTGCTCACCGCTGTGGGTCTGTTGCCCATCGCTGTGGCCGGTATTGATATTGATGCTCTGATGACCGGGGCCAAGACCGCAGAGGATACTCTGTGCGGCCAAACGGTAGACACAAACGATGTGCTGAAATATGCCGCCGCCAGAAATTGCTTCTACAACAAGGGCAAGAGTCTGGAGTGCTTTGTTTCTTATGAGCCGGCAATGACACTGTTCAACGAGTGGCTCAAGCAGCTGTTTGCAGAGAGTGAGGGCAAGGACGGCAAGGGTCTGTTCCCGGTGTCCTGCGTATTTTCCACCGACCTGCACTCTGTAGGTCAGTATATCCAGGAAAGCGGCAGCAAGCTGATGTTTGAGACCGTGATGCAGTTTGCCCGCCCCCAGAGCGATTATGTGATCGGTGAGGAAGAAGGCAATATTGATGGCTTGAACTTCCTGGCCGGTAAGGAAATGAGTTATGTGAATGAAAAGGCCCGCCAGGGCACTCTGCTGGCTCACACCGCCGGCGGCGTTGGCAACTTTGTTCTGGAAATCGACGCCCTGGACGCAGAAAACATGGGCTATATGATCTATTTCTTTGAGAAAGTATGCGCCGTTTCCGGCTATATGCTGGGGGTCAATCCCTTTAATCAGCCCGGCGTAGAGAGCTACAAAAAGAATATGTTTGCACTCCTTGGCAAACCCGGTTATGAAAGTGAAAAAGAAAACCTTGAAAAACAGTTGGGGTTATGCTAAAATAGAGTTGCAAATAAATCCTATTGGAGGAATAATAAATGATTAAGCTCATTATCGGCAACAAAGGCTCAGGCAAAACCAAAAAACTCATTGACCTGGTGAACACCTGCGTAGAGAAGTCTGACGGCAATGTGGTGTGCATTGAAAAGGAACCCAAGCTCACTTACGATGTGTCCTCTAAGGCTCGCCTGCTGGAGACCGATACATACCGTGTCAGCGGTTGTAAGGCGTTTTACGGCTTTTTGGCCGGTATCTGCGCCGGCAACTACGACGTGACGGATATTTTGATCGACGCCACCTTTAAGATCGTTGGCAGAGAGTATCAGAAGCTGGTTCAGTTCTTTGATATGCTGTCCGAGTTGAGCGAGGCACAGGATGTGGATTTCTACTTCACCATCAGCTGTGACAAAGAGGATCTGCCGGTGGAAGTGTTTGACTACTGCGAAGAGCTGTAAGCAAAAATGCACAAATAAAGAGCCTTTTTCAGGCTCTTTATTTTTTCCGCCGCAAAAATAACTATTGACAAAGCGGCGTCTTGTATATATAATACTTAAAGTGCGATCGTGAGGTGGTTTTGTGAAGTTAGACCTGAAGGCACTTTTCGGCGGCGATACACAGCGTATTGCCATTGAGGAGCAGCTGGACTTCCACGATTTGCAATACGGTTCGTATTGCCCGCTGCGCCAGCCGGTGCGCGTGACCGGACAGGCGTATGCAAAGGCGGATGTATGTTATTTAGATCTGGATCTGTCCTTTGTGTTTGACGGCGTGTGCGACCGCTGCGCCGAGCCCATTCAAAAGCCCATGTCATTGTCCTTACACAAGATCTTGGTAGAGGATCTCCAAAACCGGGAGGATGCGGACGACGAATATGTTTTGGTACAGGACAGCGCGCTGGATCTCAGCGACCTTTTGCGGGAAGAGCTATTATTGTTCTTTCCCACCAAAATGCTGTGCAAGCCTGACTGTAAGGGCCTTTGCTGCAAGTGCGGCAAGAATTTGAATGACGGACCCTGCGACTGCCAAAAGGATGTGGATCCCAGATTGGAAGCCCTTTTGCAGCTGCTGGATTAAGTGATTATTTTGCATCAAGGATTATAAAGGAGGCAATTCAAATGGCAGTACCTAAGAGAAAAACTTCAAAGGCAAGAAAGAACAAAAGACGTTCCAGCGTTTGGAAGCTGAATGCGCCTACTCTCGTTAAGTGCCCCAACTGCGCCGGCTACACCGTGCCGCACAAAGTGTGCGCCAACTGCGGTTACTACAACGGCAAGGCAGTTGTCAGCAAGGACGAGGCGTAAGCCAAAAACTTCAACACAAAGGCGGACTTGGTCACAGCCGAACAGGCTGCGGGGCTTATGTCCGCCTTTCTTGCTATTTGCTTGAAAGGAGGGTCTATTATGGCGAGACCTGTTGTTGCCATTGTGGGCCGCCCCAACGTGGGCAAATCCACACTTTTTAATAAATTGGTAGGCGCCCGTCTGTCCATTGTGGACGACAAGCCCGGCGTGACCCGGGACCGCATTTACGGCGACTGTGAGTGGTTGGGTCACCGCTTTCTGCTGGTGGATACCGGCGGTATTGAGCCGCGGGCGGATGATGTGATCCTCTCTCAAATGCGCGCCCAGGCCAACATTGCCATTGCCACGGCGGATGTGATCGTGCTGGTGACGGATTTGCGCAGCGGTGTGGTGGCTACCGATCAGGATGTGGCCAATATGCTGCAAAAAAGCGGCAAGCCGGTGATTCTGTGCGTCAATAAGTGCGACAGTGTCGGTGCCCCGGATCCGGAGTTCTACGAATTTTATAATTTGGGTATGGGTGACCCGATTGCCGTATCTGCCGTGCACGGTCATGGCACCGGCGATCTGCTGGATGCGGTGATCGCTTACTTTCCCCCGGAGAGTGAGGAGGAAGAGGAGGACGATACCATCAAGGTGGCGGTCATCGGCAAGCCCAATGTGGGCAAGTCCTCATTGATCAACCGGATCAGCGGCCAGGAGCGAGCCATTGTGTCCGATATTGCAGGTACCACTCGTGACGCTACGGACACCCGTATTGAAAATCAATACGGCAAGTTCACCTTTATTGACACTGCCGGCATTCGGCGCAAGAGCAAGGTGACAGACGCCATTGAAAAATATAGCATTATCCGCGCCCGTACCGCTGTGGAGCGAGCCAATGTGTGCGTGATTATGATTGATGCTACCGAAGGCTTCACGGAGCAGGACTCCAAGGTGGCCGGTATAGCTCTGGACCAAGGCAAGGGCTGTATTGTGGTGGTTAACAAGTGGGACGCTGTGGAAAAAGACGGCAATACGATGCGGGAGTATAAAGAGAAGCTGGCAGTAGACTTTGCCTTTATGAAGTTTGCGCCCTTTGTGTTTATCTCTGCCAAGACCGGCCAGCGTGTGGATCGCCTGTTTGAGCAGATCGCTTATGTGTATGCCCAGAGCACCATGCGCATTTCCACCGGCAAATTGAATGAAATTCTCGGCGCTGCCACCGCCCGGGTGCAGCCGCCTACGGATAAGGGCAAGCGGCTGAAGATCTATTATATGACCCAGGCGTCTGTGTGCCCGCCAACCTTTGTGTTTTTTGTGAACAACGCCCAACTGTTCCATTTCTCTTACCAGCGGTATCTGGAGAACCAAATCCGTGAGGTGTTTGGTCTGGAGGGTACGCCGGTGCGCTTTATTATTCGCGAGAGGGGAGAGGGCAAAAAATGATTTTTCGTCTAATCCTGGGTGCGGTCCTGTCTTATTTACTGGGAAGCCTGAATTTTGGTATCATTCTTTCTCGCAAGTTCCAAAAGGAAGATGTGCGCACCCACGGCAGCGGTAACGCCGGTTCCACCAATATGCTGCGAAATTACGGCAAACTGCCGGCAGTTGCAACGATTTTAGGCGATATGGCTAAGGTGGCTGTGGCAATTTTGCTGGTGCGTCTGCTGGTGGGGAATGATCTATATGCGCAGCAGCCGATTTTTATCAAGTCCTTTGCCGGGTTGTTCTGCGTGCTGGGTCATATCTTTCCTTGCTTTTTCCGGTTTAAGGGCGGCAAGGGTGTGGCCACCTGCGGCGGTATGGTATTTATGATCGACTGGCGGATCGCCCTGATCCTGCTGGCGGTGTTTTTTGTGGCCGTCCTAATTACCAAATGGGTATCGCTGGGTTCCATCTTAATGGCAATCCTGTACCCGGTGCTGATGGGTCTGTTTTATAAGTCCGTTCCGATTACGCTGATCTCCGTGGTGTTTGCGGCCATTGTGCTGGTTGCCCACCGAGAGAACATCAAGCGGATATTAAACGGTACGGAAAGCAAGATTGCCGTTGGCGGTAAAAATAAAAAAGAATAAGTAAAAGAAAAAGCGCAGCTGACACAATTGTGTGTCAGCTGCGCTTTTGTAGCAGAGTAAAAAAAGAAACCGCTGAACAGTGCAGCGGTTTTATCTCATTACGCTCTTTCGACCTTACCGGAACGAAGACATCTGGTGCAAACATAAACTCTTTTCGGAGAGCCGTTTACAATAGCCTTAACTTTCTTAATGTTGGGTTTCCAGGTTCTGTTGGACCGTCTGTGTGAATGAGAAACCTTGATGCCAAAGGACATTTCTTTCCCGCAGTATTCACATTTTGCCATGTGCGAACACCTCCTTACTAAATTACAACGCCGCTATAATAGCACATATCCCTGCAAAATGCAAGCACTTTTTGCCTAAATTTTCAAAAAAGACCGATTTTAAGGTCAGCAAAAACTAAATGTTGATTTTATTTTTTATATATAATATAATAAGAGAGATGATTTTGACGGAGGAATATATATGGCTGCGGATAAAAAAAGTAAGAAACTGGACAAAACCGACAAAGCAACAGACAAGCAGACGGCGCTGGAAAATGCGCTCAAGCAAATTGAAAAGCAGTACGGCGCAGGTGCCATTATGCGCCTGGGTGAGAACAAGCACCTGAATGTGGCCGCCATCTCCACCGGCTCTCTGTCCTTGGACATTGCCACCGGTATTAACGGCCTGCCCAAGGGCCGTATCGTAGAGATCTACGGCCCGGAGTCCAGTGGTAAGACCACCCTGGCACTCCACTGTGTGGCAGAGGCGCAAAAGGCCGGCGGCCAAGCTGCGTTTATTGATGCGGAGCATGCGCTGGATCCTATTTATGCTGCTAACCTGGGCGTGGATGTGGACTCTCTTTTGGTAGCCCAGCCGGACTACGGTGAGCAAGCGCTGGAGATTGCCGAGCAGTTGGCGCGCTCCGGTGCTATTGACATTATTGTTGTGGACTCTGTGGCGGCACTGGTGCCCAGAACGGAAATTGACGACGATATGGGCGACTCCCATGTGGGCCTGCACGCCCGCTTGATGAGCCAGGCGATGCGTAAATTAGCCGGTGCAATCAACAAATCCAACACCCTGATCATTTTTATCAACCAGCTGCGTGAGAAGGTGGGTGTGGTATACGGCAACCCGGAGGTGACCACCGGCGGTCGAGCACTGAAGTTCTACGCCTCTATGCGTATTGATGTGCGTAAGGGTGAGCAGCTGAAGAATTCCGACAATCAGTTCATCGGCTCTCGCACGAAAGTGAAGATCGTAAAGAACAAGGTGGCTCCGCCGTTCCGTTCTGCCGAGTTTGATATTATGTACGGCACCGGCATCAGCAAAGAGGGCGAGATCTTGGATCTGGGCGTTGAGTACGGCGTTATCAAGAAAGGCGGCTCCTGGTTCTCCTACGGTGATCGCCGACTGGGACAGGGTCGTGACAATGTAAAGCAGCTGATCAAGGACGAGCCGGAGTTTGCGGCCCAGCTGGAGCAGGAGATTAAGGAAAAGATCGCCGAGGTGCAGGCCACCTCCGATAAGAAATATCAGCCTAAGGCGGCACCCAAGGCGGATACGGAGCCGGAACCGGCAGAGGAGAGCACAGCTCGCCAGACCCGTGCGGCAGCCCGCGCCAAGTTGGACATTGCCGTAGAGGATGACGACGAGTAATGCGCCTGACCCATCAATTAGGGCGAGGCACCAAGGTGCACCTGCTGTTGGATGATGAATACCAAATCACCACCAGCACCACCTTTTGGGCAGAGCATTACCTGCCGGACGGCACGGAGATCAGCGAGGACGATTGGCAGCGCTTGGTGCAGCAGATCAACGAGCGCAAGGCACTGAACAAAGCGGTGGAGCTGCTGTCTCACCGGGATCATTCCGCTAAGGAACTGCGGGACAAACTATTGCGCACCGCAGACTCGGACGCTGCGGACAAAGCGGTGGCACAGATGCTGGCTGCCGGTTATCTGGACGATGAGAAATATGCGCGACGACTGGTGCGCCACCTGATTGAGGATAAAAAATGCTCGGCATACCACGCACGGCAGGAGTGCCAAAAGCGGGGGATTGACCGTGAGATTATTGACCGTGCCCTTGCAGAGCAGGCGCCGGACAATGTGCAAACTGCAAAGGACTTGATCCTGCGCAAATACAGCAGAAAATTACAGCAAGAAGACGGACGGCAAAAGGTGATGGCTGCGCTGGCACGGCGCGGGTTCGGCTATCACGACATTCAGGCCGCCTTGGAACAACTGGAAGATGAAGAATACTTATAAAGTCGGCATGATCTCATTGGGTTGCCCAAAGAACCAGGTCGACGGCGAATTATTATTAGAAAAATTAAGCGAAAACGGATTTCAAATCGTGCAGCGCATTGAAGACAGCGACCTGATGATCGTTAACACCTGTGGCTTTATTGAGGACGCTAAGCGAGAGGCCATTGAGACCATCTTGGAGGTGGCCCAGTATAAGGCCGCCGGTGTGATCTCTGCCATTGTGGTCACAGGCTGCCTGGCTGAGCGCTACCAGGACCAGGTGATGGAGGAGATTCCGGAGGTGGACGCCGTCATTGGCATCGGTGCCAATGCAGACATTGTTAAGGTGTGCCAAAAGGCGCTGTGTGGCGTTCAGACTAACTTTTTCCCTTGCAAAGAGTTGCTGCCCTTGGAGGGCGAGAGAATGCTTTCCACGCCCGCTCACTGGGCATATTTGAAGATCAGTGACGGCTGCTCGAACTGCTGTTCCTATTGCGCCATTCCCGGTATTCGCGGACCGTTCCGCTCTCGTCCTATGGAGAGCGTGGTGGCGGAGGCGGAGAGCCTGGCCGGGCGCGGGATCAAGGAATTGATCTTGATTGCCCAGGATACCACCCTGTATGGCAAGGATCTGTACGGCAAGTATTGCCTGGCAGAGCTGCTGCGTCGGCTGGTACAGATCGACGGAATCCGCTGGATCCGGCTGTACTATTGCTACCCGGATCGGATCACCGATGAACTGATCGATGTAATCGCCAATGAGGACAAAATTTGTCCCTATATTGACATTCCCTTGCAGCACTGCAACGGCGATGTGCTGCGAGCCATGAACCGCTATGGGAATTATGACTCCTTGCGGCAGCTGATTTCCAACATGCGCCGGCGTATTCCCGGTTTGGCGCTGCGTACCACCTTTATGGTAGGCTTCCCCGGTGAGACCCAGGCACAGTTTGAAGAGCTGTGTCGGTTTGTAAAGGAAATGGAATTTGACAAAATGGGCTGCTTTGCGTACAGCCCTGAGGAGGACACCCCCGCTGCCGAATTTCCAAACCAAGTGCCGGAGGAGGAAAAGACCGCCCGGGCGGACGCGCTGATGGATGTGCAGTTTGATGTGACCGCTGCAGTGAACCAGCGCCGGGTAGGGGAGACCTACACCGCCGTGATCGACGGCCCGGACAGTAAGGAGAACACCTACGCCGGACGGTGCTATTTTGACTCGCCGGAGATCGACAGCAACATTTGGATCCATTCCGCTGTGCCGCTGGAGACCGGCAGCTTTGTGCAGGTGCGTGTAACCGGCACGGAAGAATATGACCTGTTAGGAGAGTATGTAGATGAACCTGCCCAATAAAATCACTGTATTTCGCTTTGCCTGCATTCCGTTTTTGCTGGCGGCGTCTTTGATCCAATTTCCGTACCACTGGAGCGTGGCGCTGGTGATCTACTTTATCGCCTGTATGAGCGACAAGGCAGACGGTATTATTGCCCGCAAACAGGGGCTGGTTACGGACTTCGGGAAACTGATGGATCCGCTGTCCGATAAGTCGTTAGTGCTGGCTGCTTACCTTGTATTTGTGAATATGGGCTGGCACACAGAGCTGGTGATTATGCTGATGATGGCCCGGGAGTTCTTGGTAGCCGGTATTCGGATGGCTGCCGCTGCGGAGGGCGAGGTAATCGCTGCCAATAAGTTTGGCAAGGCAAAGACCTTCTTGCAAATGTCCACTACCGGTTTGACCTACCTGCTGCTTGCCGTCGGTGAGGGTGCGGCGGATATTACCACCTCTACACCCTGGCTGAATGTGTACTGCACCATTGCCTTTTGGGTAGTGGCTGTGGTAACGGTGCTGTCCGGTATTGTCTATGCCAAAGACGGCTGGCACCTGATCCGCACAAAATAAGTGTTGCAAAATTGCATTTTTTTGCTATAATGATAATAACCTACATGTAAATGCGCAGAAAGGGAGAAGTACCTGCACCCCTGGCAGAAAGAGAGCGCGCCGAATGCTGAAAGGCGCGTATGCTAAGCGGCAGCGAAATGCACCCTGGAGCAGTGCGGCGGAAATGAGTATGCCGCAACGGTTTGCCCCGTTACCGGCCAAAGCGTTAGCTTGAGTATAAACAAGAGTGGAACCGCAGTATCGTTTTATTGCCTCTGTCAGATAGACAGGGGCATATTTTTTTGGAGGTTTCTATGTTTGAACGATATAAAGAGGATATTCAGTGCTTTATGGAGCACGACCCGGCAGCCCGCTCTCCTATTGAGATCGTGTTGCTGTACCCGGGTTTTAAGGCCCTGCGCAGCCACCGCAAGGCGCAGTGGTTCTTAAATCACAAAATGCCGTTTATCGCCCGTTATATCAGCCAGCGCACGGCGCATAAGACCGGGATCGAGATTCATCCGGGCGCCAAGATCGGTCGGCGGGTGTGTATTGACCACGGCAATGGGATTGTGATCGGTGAGACCACGGAAGTGGGCGACGATGTGATGATCTACCAGGGGGTGACCCTGGGTGGTACCGGCAAGGACCTGGGCAAGCGCCATCCCACCATTGAGAACGGCGTGATGATCGGCTCCGGTGCTAAGGTGTTGGGTCCCATTACCATTGGCCGCAATGCCAAGGTGGCCGCAGGCGCAGTGGTGGTCAAGGATGTGGAACCCAATTGTACCGTGGTTGGCGTGCCCGGCGAGGTGGTGCGCATTGACGGCGAGCGGGTAGACGATCTGGACCAGATCAATCTGCCGGATCCGGTGATGAATGCTATTCAACAGAATGAAGCCAAAATCAATGCCTTGCAGGCAGAGATTGAAAAATTAAAGGAGCAGCTCAAATGAAGATTTTTAACACACTGACCAGACAAAAAGAGGCGTTCAAACCCATGGACCCTCAAGAAGTGAAAATTTATGCCTGCGGGCCTACGGTGTATAATTTTATTCATATCGGCAACGCTCGGCCGCTGTGCGTGTTTGATGTGCTGCGCCGCTACCTGGAGTATCGGGGCTACGGCGTTAAGTTTGTGCAGAATTTTACGGACATTGACGACAAGATCATTAAGCGTGCCAACGAGGAGGGCAAGACCTATCAGGAGATCTCCGAGACTTATATTAAGGAGTTTTGGACGGACGCCAAGGGCCTCAATGTGCGGGAGGCTTCCGTGCACCCCAGAGCCACGGAAAACATTGACGAGATCATTGATATTATCCGCACCTTAGAGGAAAAAGGCTACGCCTACGCAGTTAACGGTGATGTGTATTTCCGTACCCGCAAGGACCAGGGTTACGGCAAGCTGTCTCACCAGCCCATTGAAGACCTGGAGAGCGGCGCTCGCATTGCCGTAGGCGAGCAAAAAGAGGATCCGCTGGACTTTGCGCTGTGGAAAGCAGCCAAGCCCGGCGAGCCGTACTGGGAGTCTCCCTGGGGGCAGGGCAGACCCGGCTGGCATATTGAGTGCTCAGCGATGAATCGCCGGTACCTTGGTCCCACCATTGACTTGCACTGCGGCGGTCAGGACCTGATCTTTCCCCACCATGAAAATGAGATTGCCCAGAGTGAGTGCGCCAATGGTTGCACCTTTGCCAATTACTGGATGCACAACGGCTATATCAATGTGGACAATGTGAAGATGAGCAAGTCTCTGGGTAACTTTAAGACGGTGCGGGAGATTGCCGATGCCTACGGTTATGAAGTGATCCGCTACTTTTTGATCTCTGCCCACTACCGCACACCCATTAACTATAATTTGGAGATCATTGAGCAGTGCAAGTCTGCTTTGGAGCGGCTGTACACTTGCCGGGACAGTCTGGACTTTGCCCTGAAAAACGCTTCTGTCGATACCCCGGACGATCCGCAGCTGCTGGCGGATATTGCCGCTCATCGAGATGCGTTTATTACCGCCATGGATGATGATTTGAATACTGCAGACGGTATTTCCGCTGTTTTTGAGTTGGTGTATGACATTAATACCCGTATTTTGGACAAGGCCGTTTCTCCCGCCGTGTGCCAAGCGGCAGCCGATCTGTTTGACGAGCTGTGCGGCGTGTTGGGTATTCTTTATAATCGTAAGTCCAACGATGTGGACGCAGAGATCGAGTCTCTGATTGCCCAGCGGCAGGAAGCCCGGAAGAATAAGGACTTTGCCACCGCGGACCGTATTCGGGACGAACTGAAAGAGCGGGGCATTCTTTTAAAAGACACCCCTCAGGGCGTTACCTGGACCAAGGCGTAAAATCGCATAAAAGAGAGCCTATCCGTAATGGATAGGCTCTTGTCAGTTCTGTTCGGTTTTATTTGATAAACAGCTTTTGGTCCAGCTTTCGCTTGACGATCACCACATACAGCAGTGTGCCCAGCACCAGCATGACCCCTAATTCACCCAAGGCTACTAAGCCCCCTTGGGTCAAAAAGCTGATCCAGTTGAACTTGCCGTCAATGAAGAATACCTCAATCTCCCAGCCGACAATCACGCCGTTCCACAGAGCCGGCATCAGCAGGGACAGGAGGGGATAATCTTTGATTTTTACCTTCCGCAGGGCGTACATACAACCGGTGGCGCCCAGTGTAGCCAGGGAACCGAAGATCATATCCAGCGGCAGCCCGGCACCGATATTTACCAGGTTGGACAGCACGCAGCCCAGGGTCAGCCCCGGAATGGCGGCAGGGGTGAACAGCGCCAACACATTCAGTGCTTCCGATACACGGAATTGCACCGCCGCGGAGGTGGTGCCCGGCAGCAGCAGGTTTTGGGCGTAGGTCAGCGCCGCGTACATGGCGGCAATGCCTGCGGTTTGGGCAATGAACAGTACTTTTTTGTTCTTCATTCGATTTTGCTCCTTAGTTTTGTTTTTAGAAGACGACGGCCGGTTGCCGTCGCCTGGTCAGGATTTTGCGAACTGACGGTGGTATTATAGCGCAAGGTCGGCCAAAATGCAAGGCGTATTCGTAGAAATTGCTTTTTGCACCGTCTTTGCAGCGAAAAGAATTTACGGTGTACGGCAAAAAAGTATTGACTATTGTTGCTTTGAGTGGTATTATATGTAAGTCATCTTGATTGGTTACGGGCCATTAGCTCAGTTGGTCAGAGCCACCGGCTCATAACCGGTTGGTCCGGGGTTCGAGTCCCTGATGGCCCACCATGGATATAGGGGTATAGCTCAGTTGGTAGAGCAGCGGTCTCCAAAACCGCGTGCCGAGGGTTCAAGTCCTTCTGCCCCTGCCAAAACAAAAAGACACCTGCGGGTGTCTTTTTATTTTGTTGTTAAAGCAGAAGGACTTGAACCACGAAATTCAAAAGTGCTTGCACTTTTGACAGTAAACAGTCCGGTGGACTGTTTACGCATTGAGTTGATTATAAAGCTCCTGCCAAAAAAAGCACCGATTTTTCGGTGCTTTTTCCTTTATTTACGCTGTTTTACGGCGATTTTACTTGCTTTTCCCATATAGATAAAACTACGGCGCACGGTCTTTTCCGTACGCCGCAGAACAGGGGACGGTTCTTTGTAAAGTAAAGATGTTTTTGTTTGCCTTACAATTTAGAGCGCACCTGTTTTGATAAAATAAGAATTTTAAGCCAAAGTATCCTTAGGCCAGGATTTTCTTAGTGCCACATAGGAAATGACAAAGTTTGCAAGCCAGCCTGCCGGTACAGCAAGCCAGACAAAGGCAATACCAAAACGCGGTGCACAAATCAATGCTACGGACAAGCGAATGGCAAGGTTAACCATATTTGCAATTAAAAACGGGGGCATATTCCCAAGTCCGCGCAGAACACCGTCTGTTGCCATTTTGATACCCATAAATATGAAAAAGTAGCCGATCCATCGCATATAATCGCCGGAAACTTGATACGCGAAAGCCGTTCCGTCTTTGCCTAAGAAAAGCGAAGAAATTTGCGTGTGCATGGTTTCGATGATGATAAATGCAAATACGGCAAAGCATACATCTAACAGCAAAGCGGCACGGTAACCTTTTTTAATACGGTCAATTTTGCCCGCACCGAGATTTTGGGCAACAAAAGGGGACACAGCATTCCCGATAGATACAAATATCAGCGAAAAAACATTCTCCACTCTCATCGTTGCCGCATAGCCGGCGAGTGCTTGCGTACCGAATGGATTTACAACCGCTTGCACAATCATCATACCGATAGACACGGTGGATTGTTGAAGAACAGATGGAACGGCGATTTTTAGCATGGAACGCAGTTCGCTTTTGTCAAACCAATGAAAGGGACTTGCGTATTTTCGCATACGATAAAGGAATATCAAAAGAGATAGAACGGCAGAGATGCCCTGCGCAATGAGTGTGGCCAGAGCTGCGCCAAACACGCCCAGTTTAAGACCGCCCACCATCCAAAGGTCCATGATGATGTTCAAAACCGACGAAAATATTAAAAGCCATAACGGAATTTTTGATTCGCCGATGGATGTAAACATGGTAGACAGAATGTTATACATAAATAAAAACGGGAAGCCTGCAAAATAGATGCGCAAATACAGCACGGCTTCCTCCATGATATCCGCAGGTGTTTGCAGTGTGCGCATCATCCAGTGTGCACTGCAAACACCGAAAATACCGAGAAATATGCTTAAAAGCAAAAAACTAATTAACGAAGTAGAAATGATTGTTTTCATCTTGCCGTAATTTTGGGCGCCAAAATTACGGCTGACCAGTACACCTGCCCCTACGCCTGCACCGAGTGCTATGCAAATAAAAACATTTGTCAGCGCGGCACAAGCACCGACGGCCGCAAGTGCAGAGGAGCCGACAAATTGACCGACGATGATTGAATCAGCCATATTGTACACTTGCTGAAAGAAACTGCCTAAAATCATAGGCATTGCGAAAACAGTCAACGCCTTGAGGGGTGGGTCTGTTATTAAATATTCGTCCTTTGTCATTTTTATATTCTCCTGCAATTTACTTGCCTTAGAACAGGGTAGAACAGGTGACAGTTTCTTGTCACAGAACAGATAAACACATTGTTTTCAGAAAAAAAGACTTTGCATTTCTGCAAAGTCAAATGGTGAAGACGAGTGGACTTGAACCACCGACCCCTTGCATGTCAAGCAAGTACTCTAACCAACTGAGCTACGCCTTCATTTCCTATCGGTGCAATTATTATAACCGTTTTGCCCGTGTTTGTAAAGAGTCTTTTTGTCTTTTTATCTTATCTTGCAACGGTATGCGCATTGTGTTATACTGAAATCAGTGCAGGCGGGTCTTGTCTGCATAGAAAATAGGAGAGAAGTAAATGAAAAAATACAAATTCAAAGCTGTAAATCGTACCTTTCAGCTTTTATTGCCGTTTCTTTGTGCGGCAGATAATTTCGCCATTGTTTTTCTGCTGTGTCGATTAGGCCTGGGTATATTGGGCCGCATAGGCCTGGCGGATTTCCTGTTACAGGATCCTGTTTTAGATTACATAACAAAAGCTGTTTTGATTTTGTCGGTTGTTTATTCGCTTTTGCCGCTGGTCATGCCCAAGGGCTGCTTTTTGTACGACGACCAAGTGGAGCTTGACCGCTATACCATTACCGCTTTGAACTGGAAGAACAAGATCGCTGTACCGTACTATATGATCGAGAACGCCTATGTGCAGTACAGCAGTATCTATTGGACTAAGGATGTGTTTTCTGAATTGGTGCCCTATGGCGACTTTAACTATAATGTGGAGTTGCAACTGCGCGATGGCAAGAAATACATTTTCTCAGTCCAAGATGCAGAGGATTGCTGTGCAGAAATTATGGCAAAGGTGGAGCAGTATGCAAACAAGTGATAGAACAGGGGACGGTTCCTTGTTCTAACGGTCATTTGTGGGGTTATGATGATAAAAAAAGCTAAATTCTTTCTTTTTTCAGAGGAATCAAAATTTCAAAAGATTGCCGATAAGCGTGTTGGATTCGGTTATGCCATTTTTGGCTTTATAGTATATATTGTTCTCGTTTTTTCAGTGTTGCCGCGACTACATGTGCCGACGACAATGCCGGTAAAACTCATTTTCGGTATCATTGTTGCCGTGGCTGTGATCGTTGCGACCTATCGCTATTATGAATTACCGAAAGGGGTTACGCTGTATAACGACTATATGCAGTTTGATGTTCACGGCGTTCCGGATTCTTGGCATAGAGAAAAATCAAATCCAAAGGTGCCGTATGCCTGTATTCAGAAAGTGCAGATCTGCAAGGGAAAGCGACCGCCAAAATCCTTTTTCAATTCAAAAGACGATGGATGGTTTCTTATAGGCGGTTCCGGAGAGCGCTATATACGGATCACAGCAGAGATTTATGAGGAAGAAATATTCGTATTCTATGTGGACGATCCAGAGGCGTTTGTAGAGGCTCTGCGAGATTATATGATCAACGCCGGTGCAGGCAAAATTTGGGGTGTGTAAAAATTACATTTAACCAAAAGAAAGGAGCAGGTCTCACGACCTGCTCTGGCTACGCTGCCTGGTCATTCACAATAGAACAGTGGACGGTTCCTTGTTTTGTAATGCTGTGTAGCATGACGAATATTAAATATACAGAGCAGATCATAGGATCTGCTCTGTTTTTATGAAAAAAAGAGGGGAGTACAAAAAAATGAGCCTTTCGCTTTCGCAAAAGGCTCATGGTGCGGATGACGGGACTTGAACCCACATGAACTTGCATTCACTAGAACCTGAATCTAGCGCGTCTGCCAATTCCGCCACATCCGCATATTCAATTTGCTCTAAATTTTTACACGCCAAGAGCGGGCGAGGCAGAGCCGAAAGGCTTGATCTGCGGTGCTGTCCGAAACAGCATTGACATAATACCACGAGGGGAGTAAAATGTCAATAAGAAATTTTGATTTTTTTGAGGTTTTTATGAAAAAAATTTGGATTTCGCTGATTTCCGCTTTATACTGTGGTTTTACATTAGGGTATATGCACTTTGCGGACCCGCGCACCAACGCCGGGGCACTCTCCACCATCGGACTGGACCACCCGGTGCTGTTTGCCCTGTGGGGTGCGGGCACTTACGGGGTGCTTTACCTTTTGCTCTATACCATGTATAATAAGCAAAAGCGCAGAGGGCTGTGCCACGGTCTGGTACTGCCTGCCGGTGTAGGGATGGTGCTGACGGTGTGCTGTCCTTTTGAATTTGAGCGGCACACCCTGTGGCTGCTGCACTGTATTGGATCGCTGGCTTTTTCCGTGCTCAGCGGGGTGGCGATCTTTCTGTGCTTTTTGTTTTCATTCAAAAAAGGGCGATTTTGGCAATGCGCCACGGTATTTTGGGCGGCACTGATGATCGGTGATCTGATTTTGCTGCTGATCTATAAAGAGACCGGCCTGATCGAGGCGATGCCTGTGCTCACCGGTGTGGTGCTGCTGAACATTGCGATTTATCAAAAAGAAAAGGTGACAGCTTATGCGGCTTGATCGAGCGCTGGCGCACTTAGAGCGCTATCCGTTCCATATGCCCGGACACAAGCGCAACCCGGATTTTGGTTTGCCGGGTGCGGAAATTGATATTACGGAAATAGACGGCTACGATGACCTGCACGCCCCCACCGGGGTGTTGGCCCGGCTGCAAGCGGATTTGGCAGCGTTGTATGGTGCGGGGGCATCTTTTCTCTCTGTTAACGGTTCTACCTGCTGCATTTTGGCGACCATATCCGCCCTGTGCAAGCCGGGGGACGAAATTCTTATTGCCCGCAACTGCCACAAGGCGGTGTACAATGCCTGCTTTTTGAACCGGCTGCAGGTGCACTATGTAGAGGCTGAATTTGACCCGACCACCGGTTTTTATACCCGTGTGACCCAGGCTGCGCTGGATGAGGCATTGGCAGCCCATCCGGAGGTGGTAGCGGTGGTGGTGACCTCGCCTACATACGAGGGCTATATTTCTCGTTTGCACTGCTCGGTGCCGCTGGTGGTAGACGCGGCCCACGGCGCCCACCTTGGACTGGCCCCTTGGCTGCCCGGCCGTATGGAGGGAGACGCGGTGATCTGCTCTTATCACAAGACCCTGCCGGCGTTGACTCAAACCGCCGGTGTGCAGGTATATGACTCCTCTTTGGCGCCGAAGATCAAGCGGTATATGGATATGTACGAGACCAGCTCGCCCAGCTATGTGCTCATGAACAGCGTGGCAAAAATGGCCGATTTGGTGGCGGATCCGGCTGCGTTTGAGACGCTGCAAGCGGGACTGCTAAAGCTATATAAACTGCCTTTGGAGCACCTGCGATTGATCCAGGCAGACGATCCTACCAAGATTAATATTTCTACCCTGCATTGCAACATAGACGGCAACGCCTTGGCACACCGGCTGCGGGCGTGTGGGATCGAGCCGGAGATGAGCGACCGTATCCATGTGATCTGTATGGCTACGGTGGGGGACACCGCCGCCGGATTTGATCTGCTGGCACGCGCGTTGAGAGAGATCGATTGTACTTTGGAACCGGGCGACTGGCCGGTGGCGCCGCTGCCCTTGCCGCCTC